>Ga0164290_1000476_pt1 | contig 126217 bp, 90 predicted proteins | sample Micstemetagenome_FD_108782 | JGI IMG/M metagenome (GOLD analysis project Ga0164290, IMG submission 108782) | Contaminated culture microbial community from soil near Moab, Utah, USA - Microcoleus steenstrupii SON62 (Illumina Assembly) | ecosystem: Environmental > Terrestrial > Soil > Soil crust... | reverse complement strand
TCCCCAAGCCCGCGCGGAGAGAAATTCCCGCACGGCGACCACTCCACGCGCGGACAGACAGCCCCATCCAACACACGCCGCGTTCATCCGAGCCAGCGCGGATGAGCGCGCGATCCCGCGCCTCTCGCGCGCTTCACGGTCACCGCGCGCCGATGGACACCGCCTGTGACACATCCGCCGCCAGATCATCCGCGTCCTCGATGCCGATCGACAGCCGAATGAGATGCTCAGGAAAGCCACGCCGCGCACGCACCTCGTCAGGAATACTCCGATGCGACATCCGCGACGGCAGACACACGCTCGAAGCCACGCTCCCGAAACTCACGCTGATCGTGAACAGACGCAGCCTCGCGATGATCGCCGCGGCTCGCTCCGCCGTCGGCTCTCCGCGCGGAATGAAACTCACGAGCGCGCCCGGCCCGCTCGCCTGCGTGCGATGCAGCGCCGCGCCGACATGCGACTCCAGACCCGGAAAGAACACACGCTCGACCGACGCATGCCCTATCAAGTCCGCCGCGAGGCGTGCCGCCGACTGCTGCTGGCGATCCAGTCTCAACGCGAGCGTCTTGAGCCCGCGAAGCAGCACGCTCGAATCAAACGGCGGCAGCGCGGTGCCCTCCGCGTTCCGAAGAAACGCGAGCTCGCCCGCCAGATCGTCACGCCGAACGCACAACACGCCCGCCGTCACATCGCTGTGCCCACCGAGGTACTTCGTCGCCGAATGCAGCACGATGTCCGCGCCCAGTTCCAGGGGACGGCACAGGTACGGCGACATCGCCGTCGCATCCACGCACAACATCGCCCCGACATCACGACATCGGGACGCGACGCGCCGCAGATCGATGATCCGCAGTTGCGGGTTCGTCGGCGACTCGACATGCACAAGCCGCGTCCCCGCCGGAATCAACGCCTCGACATCACCACCCGCGAGATCGGCGTATTCAACATGCACTCCCCGTTGCACAAGCACTTTCGAGAGCAACCGATACGTCCCGCCGTAGAGATCCTCCGACGCGACGACGCGATCACCGGGGCGAAGCAGCCCCAGCACGCCCGACATCGCGCTCACACCGCTGACATAGGCGAGCGCGTGCTTCGCGTTGTCGAGCCGCGCGAGGTGCGACTCGAGCACGCTCCGCGTCGGATTGCCGCTGCGCGAATAGTCGTACGCGCCGAACTCCAGCGCCGACTCCTGCGCGAACGTCGAGGTCTGGTGGATCGGCGTCGTGACCGGGCGCGAAGAATCGCCCGGCGCGGCGTCGAAGCGAACGAGTCTGGTTGCAAATCCAAGATGCTGTTGCTCGGACATCGCACGCTCCATCTTCACTGGTTGACCAACCCGCCCGCGCACACATGCAGGGTTCGGCAACACCCCGTCGCTCGCTCACGCCACCGCCTGCGCGGCATCCCGCAACTCCGCCCGCTCGCCCAACGGCGCCTGCACGGTATCACCTGCGTGAACCAGCGTGGATCGCGTCGCGCCCACGCGTGTCACCACGAACGGCAGCCTCCTCCAGCGCGCGAAGCGCACCGCCTTGTGCTGCACAATTCCTTCATCCAGCGCGAGCACCGCGTCGAAGGACGCCCGCTCGTACCGACGGGCATCCGCTCGTTCGTTGGGATCCCGGTCGTACAAGCCATCAACGTCCTTGAGCAGCACGCACTCCGCGCCGAGTTCGGCCGCGATGAACAGCGCGGTCAGGTCCGATCCGCCGCGACCCAGCAGCGTGATGCGGCCGAGTTCATCTCGCCCCACAAAGCCCGGCACAACCAGCACGGGACGACTGTTCAGCGCCTTGCGGATGTTTGTGCTGTCGAGCAGGAACGCGTCGGCGTCGAGCACCGGCCCGTGTGTGCGCAGGCCGATGCCCGCCGAGTCGAGCACATGCGCGGGGACGCCCGCGCGGTGCAACGCGAGCCCGAGCAGCGATGTCGCGCGTGCCTCGCCCGTCGCCAGGAACGCCGCGAGTGCCTCGGGCTCCGCCGGGCCGCCCGCGTTCGCGTGCTCCAGCAGATCATCGGTGGTCGATCCAAGCGCCGAAACGACAGCGACCACACGCGCCCCTTCATCGAGCCGCCGCCGGATCTCGTGGATGGCGATGTGCAGGTGCCGTTCGCTCGGAAGCACCGAACTGCCAAACTTCAGAACCACCACGCGGCCGCTGGGCGGCGTACTCGACTCAGAACGCGGGAAACGATCAATGATGCGATTGGACATGGTCTCTTCCTTCTGCGGCGCGGCGCCGCGGGTGTCGTGTCTGCTGCGTGTGCGCATTGCAAGCGCGTTGAACTCTGTCCTGCGGTTTGATTTGCTCTCGACTCACCGACGCGCGATCGCGGCGTCCTTTGGCTCTACCGTGAGTTTGGCTTTCTCGCGTGCGGCCTCGCCGTGCTCGAGTGCCTGTTTCAAGTCGGCGATGATGTCGGCCGGGTCTTCGAGCCCCACCGAGAGTCGGATCAGCCCGTCGCTGATGCCAGTCGCCAGGCGTTGCTCACGCGGCACATCGGCGTGCGTCATCGTGGCGGGGTGCGTGATCAGCGTCTCCACCGCGCCGAGATTCTCGGCCAGACAACACACCTTGACGTTGTTCATCACCGCGCGTCCGGAATCCGCTCCGCCGCGCACTTCAAACGAGAGCAGCCCGCCGTGCAGCACGTGCTGTCGCCTGGCGAGCGCCGCCTGCGGGAACGACTCCAGCCCCGGATACGACACCTTCGTCACGCTCGGCTGCTTCTCAAGCCATCGCGCGACTTCCAGCGCGTTGATCGTGTGCTGCTTCAGTCGCAGCGGCAGCGTCTTCAGCCCGCGCAGCGTGAGCCACGCGTTGAACGGCGACTGGATCGAGCCCACCGTCTTGCGGATGAATCGCAGGCGGTCGAGCAGCGCCTCGTCGCGACTCACGATCGCGCCGCCGACGGTGGAGTTGTGCCCCTCGATGTGTTTGGTCGTTGAGTACAACGTCGCGGCGGCCCCGAGATCAAGCGGTCGCTGCCCCACCGCGGTGAGGAACGTGTTGTCCACCACCAGCGGCACGCCCAGTCCATCCGCGACGATCGACACCACGCGGATGTCGATCAACTTCAGGGTCGGATTGCCCGGCGTTTCGATGAAGATCAACCTGGTGTTCTTGCGTGCGGCGGCCCGAATCGCCTCCGCGTCTGTCGCGTCGACGAACGTCGCGCTGATGCCGAGGTGCTCGAGAATCTGCGCAAGGAGGCGATGCGTCCCGCCGTAGACCACGTCGGAGACGATCACATGATCGCCGCTCTTGAGCAGCGCGAGAAAGATCGCGTGCGTGGCGGCCATGCCGGTGCCGAACGCCACCGCCTCGGGCGCGTTCTCGATCGCGCCCAGCGCGAGTTCCAGCGCGGACACCGTCGGATTGCTCGCTCGCGAGTAGGTATGGCCCAAGTCCTCGCCCACGCCCGGCTGCACATACGTCGTCGACTGGCAGATCGAAGGCAGGATCGCGCCGTGCGTCGCGTCGGGCGCGAGCGAACCGTGAATCGCGCGGGTCTCGATCGAGCCGCCGGCGAAGCGCGGCACGATCGCGGGGTTCTTCGCGCGACGTCGACTCGATGACGCACGATGATTCTCGCCAGAGGCATTCGCGCCGGACTGAGGAAACTGACTCGCGTTCTGATTGGAATGGCTTTGAGGATCGGCGTGGGGCATGGGTGCTTGTCCTGGTTCGTGGATGTCTGGCCGCAGCGAAGTTCGCGGCAACAAGACAGGTATTGGGTTGTGTGTGATTGGCCCGTCGGTGCGATGCTGACACATCAGCCGCAACGCGGAGCGACCGCGAAAAGCGAATGGAAACAGCCCGGAAACAGCCCCCGAGGGCGTCCTGCTGCACCGTTCAACGCGTGTTGTGAACCAGAAGCGGAGCGAACCGGCGAACGTCTCAAGCCGGATTCGATGTCAAGCGTGCAGTCTCACCGCTGCCGATCACGCGAAGAACAGGACGCCACCGGGGGTGGGCATTCCCATCGACATTCGCATTCGACATTTGAGACCGCAGGTGCGCACGCGACAAAACTCCAAGATGGACAAGAGTAGCGTGGCGCATGCACGAGTCAAACGCGGGCTCGAGACACGACACGAGGCAAGAGCCGAGTGATATCAATCACTGTTGAAACTCGCGCGGCGCGGTGGTGGTCCGCGCCTCCGGATGGGCCGGTTGACCCGGCAACAAAGGCACAGACGGCCCGGCTCGGAGATCCGGGCCACCAAAGGCACGCGTCTACATCAACTGTGATTGGTATGACGCGCTGGTTGCGCACCCCCACTATTCTCAATGCGAACAAGAAGGAGCAACGCATGGCCCTGTGGGGTGGACGCTTTGAAGGACAGGCCGACCCGCTGTTTCGGCATCTCAACGACTCGCTGCCGTTTGACCATCGCCTGCTGGAGCAGGACATCGACGGCTCGATCGCGTGGGCCCGCGCGATCGCGGGGGCGGGCGTGCTGACCGGCGCGGAGCGAGATCAACTGATCGTCGCGCTCAGGGCCCTGAGGGGCGAGGCACAGACCAAGCCGGACGCGATTCTTGCCGCCATCGGACGCGACGAGGACGTACACAGTTACGTCGAGCGGCGGCTCATCGAAGCGGTCGGCGCGCTGGGCAAGAAACTCCACACCGGGCGCAGTCGCAACGACCAGGTCGCGACCGACGTGCGCTTGTGGACGCGTGCGGCGATCGACGCGCGGCTCGCGGAACTGCGTGCCGCACGCGTGTCGCTGCTCGATCTCGCGCAGCGCGAGCAGGCGACGGTCGTTCCGGGCTACACGCACATGCAGCGTGCGCAGCCGATCCTGCTGGCGCACTGGGCGCTGGCGTATCAGGAGATGCTGGAGCGCGACGGGGCACGATTCGCCGATGCACGTCGGCGCGTGAACATCTGTCCGCTCGGCAGTGCGGCACTGGCGGGCACGACGTACGCGATCGATCGTGATTCGCTGGCGCGTGATCTGGGCTTTGACGCCGCGAGCCGCAACAGCCTCGACGCGACCGCGGACCGCGACTTCATCGCCGAGACGCTTTTCTGCTGTGCGCAGACGTCGGTGCATCTGTCGCGCATGGCCGAAGATCTCATTCTGTTTATGACACAGGAGTTCGGCTTTGTCGAGATGGCCGACAGCGTGACGAGCGGTTCGTCGCTGATGCCGCAGAAGAAGAACCCCGACGCGTGCGAACTGCTGCGCGGCAAGTCGGGGCGGCTCATCGGCGCGCTCATCGCGATTCTCACGACGATGAAGGGCCTGCCGCTGGCGTACAACAAAGATCTCCAAGAAGACAAAGAGCCCTTGTTTGATGCGATGGAGCAGTTGTCGCTGTGCCTGCAAGTGGTGCCGCGCGTGCTCGACGGCATGAAAGTGCGGCGTGAAGTGTGTCACGAGGCCGCGCTCGACGGCTTCGCCAACGCCACGGAACTCGCCGATTACCTCGTCGGCAATGGCGTGCCGTTCCGCGATGCGCACGACGTGGTGGGACGGCTGGTGCGGCTGGCGCTGGAGCGCGGCACTCGCCTCGAAGGTCTGCCGCTCGCCGAGATGCAGGTCATCTGCCCGGCGATCAGCGGCGACGTGAGCGAGTCGCTGAAAATCCAGACGGGGCTGAACCGGCGCGAAGTACACGGCGGCACCGGTCCCAAGGCCGTCGCAGCGGCTCTGGCCGCGGCACGGGCGAGGGTGTGAAGAGGAAGCGATGAAGAGACGGAGTGCGAAGAGAAGGCATCGGGCATTTGATATCTTGCCATTTGCGCCCTCCCCAGTTGTGCCCCCGCCCGCGCTCCCGTAGCATCCGGTCCACGGCGGGCCGACGACGGATGCCGCTGATGAATGTTGTCCGCCGGATGCACAACCCCGCCCCGACTCGCATGACGCGACGCACGCCCAACCTCTCCCGCCCGCACGCCTTGCCGCGACGCACTCGGACCGCGCTGCTCGCGTGGTGCGCCGGTTCGCTGTGCTGTGCGGCGTGGTCGGTCGCCTCGGCGCAACTGGATCGGCGCACGCCCGACCGCAACGCACCGGTTGATGCGCTGCCGCCGCCGACGGCTCAACCGCTGACGATCTCCACGCCGGTCGCCGACGCGGGCGACGCGTTCACGGGGCGCGACTTTGGCGGCATCCGCTTCCCGCTCGCGACGGTCGATGGTCCGCTGACGTTTGCCGCCGCGAAGGCGTGGTCGTGGACGGACGAATCACCGACGACGCGCCGGATGCTGCTGACGGGCGACGTGCGCGTCAAGGTGGGCCTCTACGACTTTGCGGCGAGCCGGGCGGTGTTGTGGCTGGAACGGGTTGAAGACGTGCCGCCCACGACCGGATCGAGCGGCACCGGGGCAGCGACGACAGACTCAGCCGCGCCCGTGTATCAGGTCTACATCTACTTTGACCGGTTGGGCACATCGACGGGCGACGCTGGCGTGACGATGACGGCGGATCGCCTGCCGGTGCGCGCGGTTGTTCGAGCGACGCCGACGCTGGCCGCCGATCTTGTGTATCAGGTGCGGCCGCCGAACCCGCTGGTGATCGAGGGCGAGGCGACGCTCGCGGATGCGCTGGGACAGATGATTGGTCGCGACCCGAGCGGCGCGCTGGCCGCGGGCGCGACGCCGGCGACCAAAGCCTTCCCGCAGTCGGGGCGCATCGCGATGATCCCCGGCGAGGGCAGGCCGTATCTGCCGCCCACGGGCGCGGGCGGCATCTTCGGCACGACGCGGAGCGGACGCATCCGCACCAGCGCGGAAGAACTGGCGAATGCGGCCGAGACCCTCGACCCAGAAACGCCCGCGCCGATTTTCGCGAAGAATGGTTTGCTGACGGTCTCCGCGGGCAACATCGTTCGCGTGAGTGGGCAGAAGGCCGCCGAGGGCGCGACGCCGGGCCTCGAACTCCCCGCGAGCGAAGACGCGGTGCTGATCTCCGATGGGCTGGTCGTTGAGTACGCCGAGGCGCGCACCGGTCGGTTCCTGCAACTCTCCGCGCAGCGCGGCGTGATCTTCCTCAAGCCCGGGACGGACGCGACGGGCGGCGCGAACCGCTTTGATATCTCCAGCGTGCTGGGGTTGTATCTCGAAGGCGATGTGATCGCGACCGACGGCAAGTACACGCTGCGCGGGCCGCAGATCTACTACGACGTCGTGCAGAATAAGGCGATCGTGCTGGACGCGGTCTTTTGGACGTACGACCAGCAGCGGCGTCTGCCGTTGTATGTGCGTGCCAAGACGATGCGTCAGGAATCGTCGACGGAGTTCAAGGCCGAGCACGCGAAGTTGTCGGCGACCGCGTTCTTTGAACCGCAACTGTCGATCGGCGCATCGAGCATTACGATTGCTCGCAAGACGCAGCCCGCGACCGCGGGGGCGGCACCGACGCCGACCACGGTGGTGGACGCCGAGAACGTGACGCTGCGGGCGTTCGGCGTGCCCATCGCGTGGGCGCCGCGGATCGTCGGCGATCCGACGCAGATTCCGCTCAAGGAAGTGCGTGTCAGCGGCGGCACCGAGAACGGCGCGATCGGCACACGTTGGAATGCGATCACACTGCTGGGGCTGGAGCATTCGGCGACGCGCGAGGCGGACCTCGTGTTCGACTACTACTTCGAGCGCGGACCGGCGATCGGCACGAACATGGCGTGGCGATCATCCGACGGCACGTCCGCAGGGCGTCTGGACGCGTACATGCTGCCGATGGACGCGGGCACCGATCTGCTCAAGACCGGCGCGAAGATCAACCGCAACGACGAGACGCGCGGCGCGATCTTCCTCGAACAGCGCTACGCGATCGACGAGGTGTGGACGCTGAGCCTCGACGGCTCGTTTGTGAGCGACGAGGCGTATGTCGACGCGTTCTTTGAGAACTTGGGCGAGACGCGGCGCGAGTTCACCAACCGGGCGTTGCTGACGCGCGTCGAGGACAACACCTATTTCGCGGCCGAGGCCAAGGGCGAGTTCACCGATTTCATCGCCAACGAGTATCTGCTGCAGAGCCAGGGATACAACGTCGATCGGATGCCCGAGGTGACGTATGTGCGCCAGGCCGACGACCTGATCCGCACCTGGGGCGATCGTGACACCCCCGGCGCTCTGCAGTGGTTCCAGGAGTATCGGCTCGGGCGGCTGTCGCTCAACTTCGACAGCGTGACGGCCGAGTCGCGCGGGCTCAACACGCCGACGCTGGCCCAGCGTGTCACCGGCATCCAGCCGACCGAGACCGTCGCGAAGCGGCTGCGCGATGCGGGATATGTCGAGTCGGGCGTGTATCGCTTCGACACGCGGCAGGAACTGACGAGCAAACTCAATGCGGGCCCGATCAATCTGACGCCATTCGTCGTCGCGCGCGGCACCTATTGGGACAACGACTTCACGACCTTCAGCCCGCGAGAGGACGAGAACGCGCGGCTGTGGGGTCAGACGGGCATCCGCGCCTCGACCGAGATTCAAAAGGTCGACAACAACGTCGAGTCGCGTCTGCTCGACCTGCACCGCATCCGGCACATCATCGAGCCGAGCATCACCGCCGCGTTCGCAGAGACCAACATCGATCGCGAGAGCCTGCCGCAGTACGACCGCGAGGTTGAAGGCATCTCCGAGGGCGGCATCTTCCGCGGCGGGGTGAATCAGACGTGGCAGACGCAGCGCGGCGGTCCCGGTCGCTGGCGCTCGGTCGACGTGTTCAAACTCCGCACCGACTATGTGAAGGCCTCGGGCGACACCAATCGTGAGAGCCCGGTCGGACGCTTCTTTGACTATCGCCCTGAACTGTCGTCGGTCGGTGAGTTCATCGACATCGACGCGGTGTGGCAAGCGACCAACGTGCTCGCGCTCACCGGCGGCACGATCTACGACATGGACCTGCACCAGCCCGCACGCACCACCACGGGCTTTGTGCTGCAGCACTCCAAGGACGTGTCGTCGTTCGCCGAACTGCGCTACCTCAACGCTCAGGACACGACGTATCTGGATTTCGGCTCGGCGTATGTGCTGACGAGCAAGTACACCGCGGCGTGGTCGGCGTCGTATGACGTGAGCGGCGAAGGGCTGCAGAGCATCGGCGCAGACGTGCGGCGTTACTTCCAGGCGACGATCTTCGGACTGGGCATCGGGTACAACGCGACGACGGGGCGCACCGCGTTCTCGGTGTACTTCCAGCCGCTGGGCTTGCAGAGCAAGACGCGGACGCGGCTGCTCGATACCGAGCCGGACATCAACGACCCGACGCGACTGGAGCGGCTGCCGTACGGGCGGTGAGCGCGGGCGAGCGTGGAACTCCTGTCTTGTTTCCGGATGGCACGCTCAGGAATTCACTTTGGAGATTCCGAGGGTGGGTCTTCTCTGATACCAATCACTGTTGAACCTCACGCGGCGTGGTGGTGGCCCGAGCCTCAGAATCGAGCCGTTCGACCCGGGAACGAAGGCACAATCGGCCGGGCTTGGAGATCCGAGCCTCCTAAGGCACGCGTACTCATCAACTGTGATCGGTATGAATCGTCGGCGGCGGTCGTCGAGCATGGCCGCGCGCTATCGTTGCGGACTTTCGACCCGCCGGAGCGAATCGGCGGGACGCGAAAGATGGTCACGCGGCGAGCGTGCGGTGTCGTGCCTTGAACGCCACGCTTCGCTGGCCGCGTCAGAAGGAGTTTCATGTATGTCGTCACGCCTGAGCATCGCCCTCGCCGCCGGTGATGGAATCGGTCCCGAGATCATGGACGCCACGCTGGAACTCTTCAAAGCCGCAGGCGTGATGAACCACGCGGACTTCATCCCCGTCGAGATGGGTGCGGCGGTCTTCGCCAAGGGCAACTCGCGCGGCATGAGCGACCACGCCATACGCACCACCGAAGAGTGCGGCATCCTCTTCAAGGGCCCGATGGAGACGCCCAAGGGCGGCGGCGGCAAGTCGATCAACGTCACCGCCCGCAAACTCTGGAACGCCTACGCCAACTTCCGCACCTTCAAGACTCTGCCCGGCGTCGAAACCGTCTATAGCAAGGCCGGCATCTTCATCGACATGTGCGTCGTGCGCGAGAACATCGAGGACACGTACGGCGGCGTCGAACACCGGCTTTCCAACGACATGATCCAGTGCAAGCGACTCATCTCCGCGCCCGGCTGCGACGCGGTGCATCGCTTCGCCTTCCAGACCGCGCGGCGACTGGGCATCAAGAAGGCCGCGTGCGTTCACAAGGCCAACATCATGAAGATGACCGACGGCCTGTTCCTCGATCGCTTCAAGGCCGCGGGCCGAGACTTTCCGGAGATCGAGCAGAGCGACGTGATCGTCGACGCGCTGTGCATGAACCTGGTCGTCAAGCCGCAGCAGTATCAGATGCTCGTGCTGCCCAACCTGCAGGGCGACATCGTGAGTGACTTGTGCGCGGGGCTTGTGGGCGGGCTGGGCTTTGCGCCCAGCGCGAACATCGGCAACCACATCAGCATTTTCGAGGCCGTTCACGGCACCGCGCCGGACATCGCGGGTCGCGGCATCGCCAACCCGACGAGCCTGATTCTCTCGGGCATCATGATGCTGCGGCACATGGGCCTGACCGTGCCTGCGGCGAACATCGAGAACGCGCTGCTTGCGACGCTGGAGTCGGGCGTGCGCACGGGCGACTTTGGCGACAAGACCAAGCCCTCGCTGGGCACGCGCGACTTCACGAACGCGATCGTCGAACGACTGGGCAACACGCCCAAGACGGTCGCCGCCGTCGAAGTGCCCGCGGCGAACAGCAAGTTGCCCGAGCGAGCCCCCACGCCGACGGGTCAGCAGGTGATCCGCACGTTCAAGAATGTGGTGACGCACGTGGGCGGCTGCGACATCTATCTGGACACGCCGCTGAGCCCGCTCGCGCTGGCCGAGGAGATGCAGCGGGTGTGCCAAGACACGCCGTTCAAGTTGACGCTGATCTCCAACCGCGGCACGCAGGTGTGGCCGACGGGCAGTGTGTACACCGAGTGTGTGGACTACTACCGCGTGCGATTTGAACTCAAGGAGAACGTGCCTCCGGGGTCGTTCGGTCAGTCACGCTGCGTCGCGCTGATGGACAAGGTGTCCGAGGCCTTCACCATCTGCTCGTACGAACTGCTGCGGACGTTTGACGGGGTGAAGGGGTATAGCCTGGCGCAGGGGCAGTAAAAACGCCAAAGCGAAAAGCAGCAAAGCGAAAAGCTCAAATGATCGACTCGCCGGTCGGTTCATTTGAGATTTGACGCTTTTCGCTTTGAGTTTGTCTTCGCGCCTCAGTACGTCGGCACGCCGTCGTTCCAGATCGCCAGCGTCGCGAGTTGTTCCTTGGCGATGAGTTTGGCGTGGCCGTCGAGGTACATGCCGCTTGAGCCGCTCTTGTGCTGTGCGGGGTTGAGGCGATAGTCGTCGGGTTGGACATCGGGGAAGATGTGGCGCGGCAGCCAGACGTCGTAGCACTGCCCGAGGGTGACGTCGTCCTCGGCGAACTGCTCCCACGCCTTGCGCATCACGCCGCCGGAGTCGGCGGCGAACTCGCTCATGTAGAGCATTCGATCGGGGAACGGCATGCGTTCCATGAGCATCGGGCCGCGACGCTGCGGGATGTGGGCCCGCGTGCCCTCGCCGCGCATGTCGACCTCGCCATCGGCATAGAACGCGAAGCCATTGACAACGTAATGCACGTTGTGGGCGTCCTGTTTGCGGCTCGGACAGCGGTAGTACGGCGCACGCTCGAACATGTCGTTGGGGTCTGTATTGGGGGAGACGGCGGCGTCGATCTGCGGGCGATAGGCCACGTCCCACGGCAGGCGCTCGCGGAAGTTCTGCGGCGTGGTGCCCGCGCTGCCCTCACGCATGATGTAGCCCTTGTAGTCGCCGGCGTACAACACCATCGCGGCGTTGATCTGCTTCGTGCGTGTCAGGCACACCGCGCCGCGACCGGCCTCACGGGCCGCCCCCAGCGCAGGGAGAAGCAATCCGATCAGCACCGCGATGATCGCGATGACGACGAGCAGTTCGATGAGCGTGAACGCGGTGCGCGACTCGGCGTGCGAGAACGACATGGCGCATCCTCCTTGTGGCGAAGACGGTTCGCGGCGGCGAACAGGCGGGGCAACGGATCGGGTTGGCGTGTGCCGCACACGAGAACGGCGGCGAGATGGCGTCAAACTACCGCGCGGCGATGAGCGGACCAAGCGGAATCTCTGAGAGGGGCGGCAATAAGTCCAAACCCCGACCGGAATATGCGGCCGGCGTGACGGAATCGATTCTGAAATCGCGGGAATGCGGTGTCGCGTCGAACGGCCGTCCACCCTCCTACCCTTGTGCCCTATGGATCAACGCCAGATTCAGACACGCGAGCAGTCGGGCCTTGTCGAGTCGCAGCTCAATGAGGATTTTGTTTATCTGCTCAAGACCTGGGGCACGTGGGTGCTCATGGTGATCGCGGTCGTTGCCGTCGGGTATGTCGGCTGGCAGCGGTACACCAAGGCCCAGAGCGAGAAACTGACGAGCGCGTTTGCGGAACTGGAAGCCGCGAGCAGCAAGGACCCGGTGAGCCCCGAGTCGCTGAAGGCGATCGCAGATCAGTATCAGGGCGTGGGCTCGGTGGCGGAGATCGCGCGGCTGAACGCCGCCGACGCGCTGATGCGAGCGGTGCGCGTGGGCGTCAAGCCCGGCGGCAAGTTGAATGATGACGGGACGCTGGCGAGCGCGGAGGACGCGCTGACGGGCGACGAGCGGGCGGCGAATCTGTCGCAGGCCGCGGCGTTGTATGAGCAGGTCTACGCGAGCACGCAGAGCGATCCGCATCGCATGGTGCTGGCGGTGAGTGGTGCGTATGGCGTGGCCGCGGTCGCGGAATCGAACACCGACCTGGACAAGGCCAAGGTGTGGTACCAGAAGATCATCGATCTGGTCGGCGACGGCGCGTTCAAGCCGCACGCGGATGTGGCGAAGAAGCGGATGGAGTCGCTGGAGACACTGAAGGAACTGCCGCGGGTGTATGCCAAGGCGGATATTCCGAGTTTGAACAAGAAGGAACCCGAGCCCGCGCCGCTTCCGCCGGCGAAGGTTGAGCCCGCAGGGCCCGCTCTGCCGGATGCGATGCCGACAACGACGCCTGAGGCGACGCCAGCGACGGTGCCGACCACCACGCCAACAACGCCGGAGCCCGCGCCAGCGAATCCAACACCGGCGGCACCCAAGACGAACTGACGCGCGGTCGGCGCGTTTGGCGTCACTTCGATGGCCCGCGAGCCCATCCAACCCCCAGCGGACGACGCCGACGAACTCGTCAGCGTCGGCGCTTTTCTTCCCGGCGGCAACGTTGATCCGGAGGCGATCCGCCGCGCTGTTGAGGAGTCCGCGGAGGAGGATGACGATTCGCTGCGCACGGTGGTGTTTGCGCTGCGCAAGGACCTCGACAAGCGTCTGGACAAGTACCTCACCGATCGCATCACGTTCATGAGTCGCACGCAACTGCAGCGACTCATCGACGAGGGCGGCGTGACGGTCAACGGGCGTGCCCCGAAGTCGAGCACGAAACTCAACGCGGGCGATGTGGTGAAGGTGATCGTGCCGCCACCGCCCGCCAAGGGGACGGTGCCCGAGGACATCGCGCTGGACGTGCTGTTCGAGGACGAGCACCTGATTGTGCTCAACAAGCAGCCGGACATCATCGTGCATCCGGCACGCTCGCACCTCAAGGGGACGATGATCAATGCGCTGGCGTATCACTTCCAGCATCGCAGCACGCTGGGCGGGTCATTGAGCACCGTCGGCGACGAGTTCGCGCGCCCGGGCGTCGTACACCGGCTCGATCGGCACACGAGCGGCGTCATTGTTTTTGCCAAGAACGACGAAGCCCATTGGAAACTCGGGCGCCAGTTCGAGCAACGGCGCGTCGACAAGCGATATCTGGCGATCACGCACGGGCACATCGAGCCCGAGTCGGACGTGATCGAGTATCCGATCGGGCCGCACCCGTCGCGCGAGAAGGGGTATCGTGAGAAATACGTCGTGCGGCACGATGAGCTGGGCAAGCCCGCGATCACGATCGCGCGGGTGCGCGAATACTACGGGACGGCCGCGGGCGATGGAGTCGCGCTGGCTGAGTCGCACGCGCCGGGTTGGAAAGACGGCACGCTGTCGGATCACACACGATCGCAGCGCGCGTCGCATCATCGCGTGCCCAACGCGCAGACGCAACGCTACTCGCTGGTGGAACTGGAACTCAAGACCGGGCGCACGCACCAGATCCGCGTGCATCTCTCGCATCTTGGGTATCCGATCGTCGGCGACGACATGTACGGCGGGCGGAACTACGTTGATGCGAGCGGCGCAACGATCATCGCGCGTCAGGCGTTGCACGCGACGCTGCTGGGATTCACGCATCCGATCACGAACCAGGCGATGGTGTTCACCGCGCCGCTGCGGGGTGACATGGCAACGCTGGTGGCGCACTTGCGGGCACTGCCGGATCGTCGCACGACCGCCGCCCCCGGCGCGACGGTGGACCTGAAGTGGGCGACGGGCGAATAAGCGGCTCGCTGGACGCGGGCGCGATTGTGTGACATTTCACTTGCTTTTCAGGCGATTTTGCGTATCGTGTGACTGCGGCATGTGCCGCCACGTCATCTGGCGTGCTTGAGGGTTTGTCGATGACTGCCACTGCCTGACATCTCGCCTCGGCTGCTCGATGTGAACGCCGCGCGATCATGAACTGATCGCGGCGATGTCATGTCCGTGCGTCGCCGAGGCTCCTTCGCGCCCGCAACCGCGAAGGTTTCCCACCACCACTCCCGCTGTTTGTTCGTCGTGACCTGATTCACGCGATTGCTATCGCTGCGCGTGCAGCTTTGGCGTTCGTGTGCGGGTGGCGGCGTGTGATCGCGTCAGTGGCGGCCGCCAGACGCGCGCTGTCGCGTCGCGGTTGTCCATTGCGCGATTGGATTCACATCATCGTCTCCGCGCCGCCGCCGTCGGTCGGCGCCTGCTCCCTACCACCCATGTCGCACAAATCCCGCGCTGATTCATCGTTTCGCTGTGTCGTGTGTCACTGGCAGGTCGACGCCGTCGCGTTCGGCACGTCGCATCGCAACCACTGTCCCCGGTGTCTGTGGTCGCGGCATCTGGACGACGAGCCCGGCGATCGGCGGTGCGCGTGCCGCTCGCCGATGGAGCCGATCGCGATCGAGGTGCGCAAGGACGGCGAGTGGTCGCTGGTACACCGATGCACGGGGTGCAACGCGATCCGCACCAATCGCATCGCGGGCGACGATCACGAGCGATCGTTGCTGTCGCTGGCCCTGAGGCCGATCGCGCATCCGGCGTTTCCGCTGGACGATGTGCGTGATCCGACGTGAGAAGCGTGAGCGGCAACGCAAGGTCGCCGCCACACGACGGCTCGACAACGAGTGATCGACGCGCCTACGTTGCGTTCGCACGGAGGCGGCGCGCTCCCTCGCCGACGGCGTGCGCGGGAGCATCACATGTCGAATGCAGTGTCGGCCCGAGGCGGAGATGTCAACTATGACACGACCGGCGGCGGCTATGCGTCGCTGCGCAGGCCCGATCCGCGGATCGCGGCCCAGGCCCATCACCTGCTCGGCGATGCACGGACGGTCATCAACGTCGGCGCGGGCGCGGGGTCGTATGAGCCGCAGGATCGGTATGTCGTCGCGGTGGAGCCGTTTGCGACGATGCGGTCGCAGCGCCCGCGACATCTTGCGCCCGCGTTGCGGGCGTCGGCGGAATCGCTGCCGTTTGATGATGGCGTGTTCGACGCGGCGATGGCGATGCTGACGATTCATCAGTGGCCGGACAAGGCGGCCGGGCTGCGCGAAGTGCGCCGGGTGACGCGCGGTCCGATCGTGGTGCTTTACTTCGATGTAGATGAGTTCAAGCGGTTCTGGCTCATCGACTACATCCCCGAACTGGGAGAAGCGGATCGAAGTCGATTTGGTTCTCTGCACGAGTTTCGGGCGTTGCTCGCGCCGATCAGTTCGCGCGTCGACGTACACGAGGTGCCCATCGCGATCGACTGCACCGATGGATTCACCGAGGCGTACTACGCGAGGCCGGAGCGATTTCTTGATCCGGCTGTTCGGGCTGCACAGTCCGCGTGGAACTTTGTGCCGACAGAGGTGACCGAGCGGTTCGTCGCGCGACTGCGAGAGGATCTTGCGAGTGGCGCGTGGGACGCGAAGTACGCGGCATGGCGGACCAAGCCGATATTCCATGGTGCGCTGCGGCCGGTGGTGGCGCAGGGGTGATGGAAGAGATAGGGGCCGGCCGCTCGCGCGGCTGGGCTCCTATTCAACACCACGCCAATCGCCGATTGTCAGTGCCACACTCGCGTGTCTCACACCGATCACTGTTGAACCGCGCGCGGTGGTGGACCGAGCCTCCGGATCGGGCCGTTTGACCCGGGAACAAAGGCACAAACGGCCCGGCGCGGAGATCCGGGCCACCAAAGACGCTCGCATTCATCAACTGTGATTGGTATCAGGCGCGGATTCACGCCTCGGCAAAGTCGTACGACGCCATGTACTTCCCGCCCTTGAGCCACGCGATCTGACGGAGGATGTCGTTGGCAAGCGTCGATGCGCCGAAGCGGAACAGGTCGGCGTGCAGCCACGCCTCGCCGCCGTCGAGCACACCCAGGGTTTCCTTCACCATGACGAGGTAATGCAGCGATTGCTTGGCGGTGCGGATGCCGCCCGCGGGCTTGACGCCGACTCTGTGGCCGGTTTCGAGGTACCAATCGCGCACCGCTTCGAGCATGACGAGCGTGACGGGCATGGTCGCGGCGGGTTGCACCTTGCCGGTGCTGGTTTTGATGAAGTCGGCGGGGCGTTTCGCACGCGAATCGCGGCCGTAGGTGCTGTCCCACTCGACATCGACGTCGGCCATCGCGCGGATCGCGAGATCGCTGGCGTGGCGCACGTTGTCGAGGGTTTCGAGTTCGCCGGTCTCAAGAATCACCTTGAGGGAGGCGAATCGGGGCGAGGCTCGCGATGCGCCGCCGCTCTCATCGATGCACGCGCGCTTGACGCAGCGGATTTCCTCTGCGACCTCTTCGTAACGCCCCGCGAGAAAACTGCCGCGGCTGATGACCATGTCGATCTCGTCGGCCCCGTCGGCGACGGCGCGGCGGGTGTCCTCGAGCCTTACATCGATCGGGAACTGCCCGCTGGGAAAGCCGGTCGCGACGCTGGCGACTTTGATGCCGCTGGTGCCGAGGGCTTCCTTGCACGTCTTGACGAGTGAGGGATAGACGCACACCGCCGCAACCGAGGGCAGCGTTGGCTCCTGCTCCCACGGCGTGATGGCCTTGCGGCAAAGCGAACGGGCCTTCTCGGGCGAGTCCTTGCCTTCGAGCGTCGTGAGGTCGAGCATGGAGAGGGCGAGTTTCAGGCCGCTGAGTTTCGCCGCGCTCTTGATCGAACGCTTGGTGAAGGAAGCGGCACGCTCGGCGGCCATGACGGCGTCAACGGTCGGGCTTGGGCGCATGAGGAAGAATAGGTGGCGAGAACGCAAAGAGACGCAGGGGCGAAGCGACAGAGAGACGGGGAGACGCGGGACGAAGAGCGAAGTGAAGAAGTGCAAAGGAGGGCCTCGAAGGGAGGGAGGCTCGATGCAGAACGCTGGATCGCCACGAGTCGCGGTGCCGAGAAGCCGGGTGCAGTTCGTCCGTCTGCCGCGGTGTCGCGTTGCCTCTTCGTCGCTCGATCTCAGAGTCGATCGTGTGCCCGCAAACTTCAACTCTTGGTCATGTTTTCTGCTCGTGGCCCGCGCTCTTCCTACACTCCGCCATGCCCCCAATCGCCCGCGGCAGTCGCCTGCGCTACGCACAGTGGCTGCTGCGACGCAAAGACAAATCCTGGGCCACGCTCACCGACGCCGAGGCATCGGGCAAGCGCAAGGCCAAGCCGCGTTCGCGCCCGTTCGGCGAACTGCTCAAGAAATTCTACGCGATGCTGCGCGGGCATCGCGTGATGGTCGGCGCGGCCCTCGCGACGTTGAGCATCGCGACGGTCATCCAGCTCGTTGTTCCCGCGACCACGAAGTTCGTCGTCGACTTTGTCATCCTCGATCATCCGGGACCGAGCGGGATTCCGGCGTGGATGTTCGATGCGGGGCTGCCGCGCGATCGCCACACGCTACTGTGGGCGATCGGTCTTGCGATGGTGCTGGTGACGGCGGCGAGCGTGCTCATCAGCATGTGGGGTCGCTGGCGGATGACGAGTCTGACGAAGAAGTTGCAGGCGGAGGTGAGGCGCGACGTGTTCGACCACGCGGTGCGTCTGCCGCTGCATCGCATCTATCACATCAAGTCCGGCGGCATGGTGAGCATCCTGCGCGAGGATGCGGGGCAAGTGGCCGAACTGCTCTTCTCGCTTATCTACAACCCGTGGCGCGCGATCGTGCAACTGCTCGGCACGCTGATCGTGCTCGCGTGGGTGGATTGGCGGCTGGTGCTCGGCGGGCTGATGCTCGGGCCGGTCATGTGGCTGACGCAGCGCACATGGATCAACCGCATTCGCCCCATCTATCGCGACATTCGCATCACGCGGCAAGGGATCGACGGGCACACGACCGAGGCGTTCGGCGGCATGCGCGTGGTGCGTGGCTTTGCGCGTCAGCGTGCCGAGGCGACGCGGTTCATCTCCACCAACCACTTCATGTCACGTCAGGAGATTCTCGCGTGGTGGTGGTCGCGTCTTCTTGAGATCGCGTGGGCGCTCTTGATCCCGGTCGCGAGCAGCGCGGTGCTGATCTATGGCGGGCACATGGTGATGGACGGTCGTCTCACCATCGGCGATGTGATGATGTTCACGACGTATGTCGTCATGCTGCTGGGGCCGCTTGAAGCGCTGACCTCGACCGCGACCAACGTGCAGAACAACCTCGCAGGGCTGGATCGCGTGCTGGACATCAAGGCGATGCCGACGGAGTTTGCGGCGACCGCCGCCACGCGCACCGCGACGCGCGACAACACGAACGGGCGAGTGTCGATTCAAGGGCTGGGGTTCAAGTATCCCGCGACGCCCAAGGACCTTGGCGGCACGGACGCGGGCGAGGGCGAGTCGGCACGCGAAGTGCTGCACGGCGTCAATCTGGATGTGCCGCCGGGAGCGACGGTCGCACTGGTCGGCGCGAGCGGCGCGGGCAAGACCACACTGTGCAACCTCGTCGCGCGGTTCTATGACCCGACCGCCGGGCGTATCTTGCTCGACGGCGTCGATCTGCGCGACATCCACGTCGATTCCTATCGCAAGCTGCTGGGGATCGTCGAGCAGGACGTGTTTCTCTTTGATGGCACGGTGGCGCAGAACATTTCGTACGCGCGGCGTGACGCGACGATGCAGGAAATCATCGCCGCCGCCGTCAACGCGAACGCGCACGAGTTCATCACCGGGCTCGACAAGAGCTACGAGACACTCATCGGCGAGCGCGGCGTGCGCCTCAGCGGCGGGCAGAAGCAGCGGTTGGCGATCGCCCGGGCCCTGCTCGCCGATCCGAAGATTTTGATTCTCGATGAGGCGACGAGCAATCTTGACGCGGAGAGCGAAGCGTTGATCCAGAAAAGCCTGCACGGACTGATGAAGGGTCGGACATGCTTCGTCATCGCCCATCGCCTCTCGACGATTCGGCACGCCGACACCATCGTTGTGCTGCACAACGGGACGATCGTGCAGACTGGTACGCACGAGGAACTGATCGCCAGCGGCGGGCGCTACGCGGACCTGCTCAGGGCCCAACTTGAAGGCGCCGCCGACCCGAGGAAGAGCGGCGCGACGGCGTCGAACAACGGCGTGCACTCGGCTGTCGGGCAGTCTGCGAACGTTGGGGCACCCGCATGATCCGTCGCATCACCGACAAGAAGAGCACGGGTTCGCGGAAGGCCGCGACCGTCGCGCGTTCCGCCCCGGCACCGTCGACGGGGTGGTCGGGCACGTCAGGTTCGCGCACGCGCGGCCCGGGTTCGTTGCGGGCGCCGCTGGCGGCGGCGTTTGCGCGTCGGGCCCACTTGCTGCGTGCCGCGGACACGACGGTGTGTCGGCTGTTCTCGGGCACTTCGGACGGCATCGACGGAATGTACATCGACCGTCTGGGCCCGGGGATCGTGATCGCGCTGTATGAGGGTCGCGTGCCTGAGGGAATCGACCACGACATGCTGGCCGCGGACGCGCTCCGAGCCGCGAACGACCTTGTCCCGAGATGCGCGAACGCGGTATACGTCAAGCCCTTCGCGAAAGATCGGTCACGTCTTGGCGGCGAGGCACCGGCGATGACGCGCGACGCCGTGCCGCTCGCCGGCGAAGAACTCCCGGAGTCGGTCGTCGTGCGGGAGCACGGCCTCGGGTTGGAAGTGCGGCACTACGACGGCTTCTCGTGTGGAGTGTTTCTCGATCAGCGGCGCAATCGGCGCGAACTGGCGGCGATGTGCAAGCGTCGGATGAAGGCCGCGGGGTCGTGCAGGGTGCTCAACACGTTCTGCTACACCGGAGCGTTCTCCGTCGCGTGTGCGGCCGTCGGCGCGAGTACTACCAGCGTGGACGTGTCGGCGAAGTACCTTGAGTGGGTCAAGCGCAACTTCGCGCACAATTCCATCGATATCGAAGGGAAGGGGGACAACGAACCGCCCCACCACTTCGCGCGACTCGACACGTTTGACTTTTTGGGGCTTGCCCAGAAGAAAGGGCACCGCTACGACGTGATCATCCTTGATCCGCCCTCGTTCGGCAGCGGCGACAAGAAGCGGAAGATCAAGCCGTGGTCCTCGGTGGAGCACTATCCCTCGCTCGTGGCCGAAGCGGGCAAGGTGCTCGCGCCGGGCGGCCGTATCTTCGCCAGCACGAACACAACGGAACTGTGCCGCGTGACCGGCTCTCGCGGCGGCGCGGCAATGTCGCGGCTGCGGCGTGAGATCGTCAAGGGTCTGGGCGAACAGCCTCGCTGGCTGGAGGGCGTGGGCCTGCCGGAGGATGCCTCGGGCGAGACCGATCGCTTCGCGTGCGCGTTGTTTGAACTACCAAAGTGATCGGCGATGCGATCGACGATCGCTCGCAAACGGTGTTTGTCGGGACTAACCTTTGCCGCGATGATCTTGCCGGATGATCCAGACCGCCTGCCCACGCCGCTGAACGTGACCCTCGGTCCCGTGCTGAAGTGGATCGCGCTGGTCGGGGCGTTCACGGCGGAGCAGATCATCGCGCTGGGCAAGTTCGCGCGGTTCACCTACGCGACGATGCGCTCGCTGCGATATATCAAGGCTTGGGCGCGGCGAGATCGGCTTGCGAGCCAACTCTACTTCGTCGGCACGACGTCCATTCCCGTGCTCGCGATCACCGGCGGGTTCATCGGCATGATCCTCGCGATCGAGGGGTATCTGCAGTTCGCGTCGATCGGGCAGGAAAATCGACTCGGCGGCGTCATCAACGTCAGCCTCGTGAAGCAACTCGGACCGGTGCTGGCGGCGGTCATGCTCGCGGGGCGCGTCGGCTGTGCGTTGACGGCGGAACTGGGCTCGATGCGCGTCACGGAGCAGTTGGACGCGATGCGGGCGATGGCCGCCGACCCGTATCGCGTGCTGGTCGCGCCGCGGGTCGTTGCGTGCGTGCTGATGATCCCGATCCTGACGGTGGTCTCGAACCTGTGCGGGTTCATGGGCGGATGGGCGATCACGACCAAGTACTACGACGCCAACGAGGCTCAGTACTGGCGGTACACCGAACTGTTCGTCACATGGTTCGATGTGGCGAACGGTCTGGCCAAGGCGGTTGTGTTCGGCCTGTTGATCGGGCTGGTCGCGTGCTACAAGGGCTTCTTCTGCCGACCGGGCGCCGAGGGCGTGGGCCGCGCGACCACCGAGTCGTTCGTCACGAGCTTCCTGCTCATCATCATGAGCAACCTGATTCTCGCCAAACTTTTCAACGACGCGTACATGTGGATTTTCGGCGGACTGCGAAGCGTGTTTGGCTGAGCGGCGCGACACACGAATGCCGCGTGGTCACCACGTTGTCGCGTGACTCGCGATTACTCGACGTTCGCGGCTTGCTCTTTGATGCGATCGATCGCACCCTTGATCTCGACGGCCCAGCGTGACACGGCCGCGTCGGGGCTTTTGCTTGCGATGGTGTTCGCCTCGCGGAGCATCTCCTGGGCGAGGAAGTCGAGCGTGCGACCGAGCGGTCGCGGCTCGGTGGAGTTCAGCAGGTCGCCGAACTGCTCGATGTGCCCGGTCAATCGCTTGATCTCCTCGGCGATGTCGGTGCGCTCGGCATACACCGCGATTTCGCGGATCAGATCGCTGGGCTCGAGGTTGATCTCCGCCTCGCGGAACATCGTCTCGATGCGGGTCTTGAGTCGCTTTTCGTAGTCGGCGATGACATCCGGAGCGCGGCTGCCGATCTGGCGAAGTCGATCGGCGATCAGGTCGCGCTGGTCGGCCAGGTCCTTCCGCAGGGCCTGCCCCTCGCGCTCGCGCATCGCCAACAACTGCTCCATCGCCTTGTCCATCAGCAATCCGAACTGCTTGCGGGCCTTGTGATGGCGATCCTCTTCGTTCCCCGGCGGCTGGAGCACCCCCGGCAGCGCGAGCAGCGCGCCGATCTCGAGTTTTAGACTGCCGTCGCGAACGCCGGGCAGGGTCGCCAACTGCCCCATGTACTTTTCGAGGGCCCGCGTGTTGATCTCGTATGCCGCGGACGCGGACTCGTCGGTGCAGGTGCAGGTGAGCGTGACCGTGCCGCGGCTGACGCGCTCGCGGAGGCGGCTTTCGAGTTCGGCCTCCAGGGCCTGGAACTCTTCCGGCAGGCGGATGACGCCCTTGAAATACTTGTTGTTGAGCGAGCGTACTTCGACGAAGTAGTGCACGCCGTCGGCTTGCAGCGATGCGTCACCAAAGCCCGTCATGCTGCGGATCATGCGCGACCTTTCTGAATGTGTCGTTTCTGGCTAGGCATCATGCCGCGAGTGTACACGCCACCCGGTCCACTCTGCATATCGGGTCTCCAAATCCCGTGCGATCTGGTCCGCGCCCAGACCGCTCTTCGCGTACTCGATCGGCGGCAGAATTCGCACCGATGCGCGACTCGTGCGGACCAGACTCGCCCACGCTGGGCCGACATCCGGCGTGCCGTCGATCACGACCGGCAACACCGTCGCGCCGGTGCGTTTGACGATGAGCCCGACGCCGGGCATGAACGGACGCAGCGTGCGCCTCGGACGCTCGATGCCGCCTTCGGGAAAGATGCCGATGACGCCGCCCGACTCCAGATGACGCATCGCCTCGCGGGCCGATCGCGAGTCTCGCCCGGTTCGATCCACGGCGATCACGCGCCCCAGTTCCCACAACCAATCCAAGCCCGCGAACTGCATGTCGCGGGCCATCATCCATCGCACTTCGTACGGCAAAGCGGCCTGCAGCAGCACAGGATCAACCCCGGCCGTGTGATTGGCGACAATGATGAGCCCGCGTGGCCCGACGACGGGGATGTGCTCGCGCCCGACGACGCGGAGACGATGGATAAGAGCGGCGTAGATCTGAAACGCACGGAAGACCGCGCCACTGTCCATCTCGCCGCGCGGCGTCGCGACAAGCCAACCCGCGAGCCAGCCGAGTGCCGCGAGCACGGCGAGCGCGAGAATCAAGAGCAGGATGACGGCGGGCGAGATCATGCGAGGGGCCGATGTTAGCCCTCACAAGCATAGAGAGCGATCGTGGCGCGTTCGAAAGCGTTTCGAGGCCAACCGCATTCGTACGATCGGCGTTGGTGCGAGCAGATGCGCTGGGCGGGCCTAAGGCCAAAGGCCGAACATCCCTAGGCTTGGGCGTGAGTGACCTCTGGGCCACAACCCGCGAAACCGCTCGACGAAACGTGCGCCCGCTCGCCGAGCGGATGAGGCCGCGCTCGCTGGACGAGTTCGCCGGGCAGACGCACATTCTGGGCGATGGGAAACTGCTCCGGCGCATGATCGTCGCCGATGCGATCACCTCGCTGATTCTGCACGGCCCGCCCGGTACCGGCAAGACCACGCTTGCCGAACTGATCGCGGTCACGACCAAGCGGCGATTCGAGCGAGAGAACGCGGCGAGCGTGGGCGTGAAGCGCATCCGCGAGATCATCGACGACGCGGCTCGCAGGGTCGAGAACGGCGGCCCGCGGACGATTCTTTTTCTCGACGAGATCCATCGCTTCACACGCGCCCAGCAGGACGTGCTGCTCGCTGATGTCGAGCGCGGGCTCATCACACTCATCGGCGCGACAACGGAGAACCCGCTGTTTGCGGTGAACTCCGCGCTCGTGAGCCGCAGCACGCTGTTTCGGCTCGAAACACTGAGCGAGAGCGACATCGCGGCGGTGCTGACTCGTGCCGTCGCCGATCGTGATCGCGGCTTCGGCGCACGCACCATCACGCTCACGCCCGAAGCGACGCAGGTGTGGGCAGCCAAGTGCGACGGCGATGCGAGGCGTGCGCTGACCGCGCTGGAAGTCGCCGTGCTCTCCGCGCCCGCTGGCCGTGGCACGCCGGAGCATCCGCTCGTCATCGACCGCACGTTGGCGGAGGACTCGATCCAGCAGAAGGCTGCGGCGTACGACGGGACCGGCGACGCCCACTATGACTCCGCGTCCGCGCTCATCAAAAGCCTGCGCGGCAGTGATCCCGATGCCGCGCTGTATTGGATGGCCCGCATGCTCGAAGGCGGCGAGGACCCTCGCTTCATCGCGCGGCGGATGGCGATTCTCGCGAGCGAGGACATCGGGAACGCCGATCCGCGCGCGATCATGGTGGCGCACGCGGCGTGGGAACTGGTGGAACGCATCGGCATGCCTGAGGCACGGATCACCCTCGCGCAGTGCGCGACGTATCTGGCCCTCGCGCCAAAGAGCAACGCGTCGTACATGGCGATCGACGCGGCACTGAAGGATGTGCGTGAGGGCCGGACGATCCCGGTGCCGGTGTATCTGCGCGACCCCAACTCATCGCCGATTGATGTGGGCGTCCGCACCAAACACGCGCCGGGCGAGAGGTACGAATACAGCCATGACTCATCAGCGGGGCCGCACGGAGGAGCAACCGGCCAGGACTACCTCGGTGTGCCCAAACGCTATTACGAACCCGGGAATGCGGGAGCCGAAGCGGCGCTCGCCAAGCGACTCGAAGAACTCCGCGCTATGAAACGAATCAGCCCCGAGGGATGAATCGCAGCATCGCTTACCGCGTGCGCCACTGTTTTTTCGGGCGCGGGGGGAAGATCGTCGGATACGCCGCCGCCAGCGACTCTTCCATTTCCAGAGCCTCGGCGCACGCACGCGACGCCATCTCGCTCATGGTCAAGACTTGGCCCGAGCCCTTGCACACCCAGCACGGCACAAACGCGCCGTCGCTCGGGGAGTCGTTGCCATTGCGATCAAGGTGGCGTGTGGTGCGATTCAGGCCATCGCCGCCGCAGCGCGGGCAGAGCAGAATCGGATCGCGATCGACGGCATCGTCATAGACAAGCCGAAGGGTGCGAGCATTGTTGAACGCGTCGGTTGTGGCCGTGGCTTCCATTCGTAGGCTCCGTGAGTCATCTTCTTCGGCAAGAAACGGCCCACGAGCCCAACTTCCACCGACCGAGCGAGTGAAAAAGCCGCATCGACTCGACGCGGCTTGGGAGGCATCTCGTTGGACCGTCGGTTTAGAACGTGAAGTTCGACATGAGATAGACGTACGACGCGTCGCCCTGCTTGGGGCTCTGCGGCGCGTCCTTCATGAACTCACCCGCGAACAGGTACGCCACCCCGGCTTCGAGTCGCAGGTTGCCGGGGATCACATCCCAGCCGACCATCACCTCGGCCTGATTGCCGATGTACGAACCCGAGCCGCCGGTGGCATCCTGGACGTTGGCAGCGACCCACGCGTCCGACGAATCCGCGAGCCAGTAGAACTTGTCGGCGACCGTGATGTCCGTCCGCTCGCTGGGCTTGAACGCAAAGCGCGGCCCGACGGCGAGCAGGTTGCCGCGAACAAACGGGCCATAGATGCCGGTGGGACCAAAGTCCCCGCGACGATCGCCATAGAGCGGGTCGAATCGCTGGTTTTTGCCGTCGGTGGGGTTTCGGTCGCCGCTGGCGAAGTCGAACTCCAGCGCCAGGCGGGACTTCTCGACGCCTTCGAACATATAGCCGCCGACCAACCGCACGGCGTACGCGAGATGATCCAGATCGCGGGTGTCGCTGGCGGCGGTGGTCAGTCGAGAGTTCCCCGCCTGGAACATGGGCTCGACGTCGTAGTCGAACTTGCCGCTCGACGGCTTCTGATACAGACGCACGCCCATCGTCGCGAGCTCGCGATTGCGGGTTGCGTTGTCGTCGTCGTCATCTTCCTGCAGGCCGTAGACGAATGCCTCGGCATCGGCCTCGCCCAGCGCCTTGGCCCACTTGCCGTGGACGCCCGCGAGCATGACGTCAAAGTCTTCGTGGTCGAGCGCAAGATTGTTGCTGAGCAGGCTCTGCTTGTCAGAGGGCAACCGCGTCACGGGCAGCACTGCGAACGCTTGAATCGTCGAACCGCCCGCCGAGGTCCACACCGAGTTGACGCCGGTGAAGACCTGCACGGCATTTCCAAAGCCGGTGCGACAGATGAGTCGGCGACTGCCGACGTCCATGGTGACCCGCCCCGCCTGGACCATGAGTTTGTCGCCGGCGTCGATCGCGTCCTTGAAGTGCAGCCCGCCGTAGGCCTGAATGACTTCGAGGACGTTGACCTCGCTGGACGTGATATTCGAGCCGATATCGGCGAGTTCCTGGCGCGAGTCCATGACCTCGATGGTGCCTTCGAGGTTGTCCTGCTTGGCGCTCATCTTCACACGGCTTCGGAAGTAGATGCCTTGGTCGCCGCCGGTGAGGTTGCGCCGGAACTGCCCGTCGAGTGTCTCGTACCTTGTCCGCTGCTCGCCGCTGATGTCGAGCCACGAGGGCAAGCCCAGCGCGGTGGTCAATCGCCACGGCTTGGGGGCGTCCCCGGCAGGCGCGGCGGCCGGTGCCACAGTCGGCGTCGGTGTGGCAGGCGCGGCTGGCGTAGGAGTGGTCTGGGCAAATGCCTGCCCGGCGGCGCACAGCAACATCACGACGCCGAGGGCCCGAGTCGAAAGAGAATGATCGCGCACGAGAGTGTCCCACATTGACGGTCGTCGTCGCCCCGCGCCTGCTCCAACAGAACCACGGGGCCGATGAATCCGTCTCATGCAAGCCTATCGACCAAGCCTCCGTCCGGCTGTGAACTGTGAGCACATTCTGGCCCTTGGACAATCTGACTGATGCCATTCTGCCCGCAAGCGCAACGGCGGCTCCCCGGAATCGTGGTGCTTCGTCGACTACCCTCCCCCTCATGCCCCCCGAGTCGTCCGATCCCCGCCAAACACCTGCGATGCAGCAGTACTACCGCTTCAAGCGGCAGCACCCCGACTGCATCCTGTTGTTTCGCATCGGCGACTTTTACGAGATGTTCGACGACGACGCCGTCACTGTTTCCAAGGCGATCGGCCTGACGCTTACCGCGCGCCAAGGGGGCGTTCCGCTCGCGGGCGTGCCGTATCACCAACTCGAGACCTATCTTCGTCGCCTCGTCGCGCAGGGCTTCCGCGTCGCCGTCTGTGAGCAGATCGAGGACGCGTCGCAAGCCAAAGGCCTCGTGCAGCGCGATGTCACACGCGTCATCACGCCCGGCACGCTTGTCGATGAGTCGCTTCTGGACGACTCGGCGAGCGTCCACCTCGCGGCGTTGTGCTTTCCGGAGTCCGGCGACGAGTCCCGCGTCGGCATCGCCGCCATCGAAGTCTCGACCGGCGCGTTCATCGTCACCGAGGCCAGCGCGGCAAGCGTGATCGACGAACTCGCCTCGCGCGGCGTGCGCGAACTCCTCTTTGCCGAGACCGGAGATGGCAAGACCCCGCCGCGCGTCGACCGCGTGCTGCGCGCGCTCGGTGCCTCCGCGACGCCGCGCCCCGCGTGGCAGTTCCGGGCCGACGAAGCGCGGCGTGTCCTGTGCGAGCACTTCCGCGTCGGCTCGCTCGCGGGCTTCGGCATTCGCGACGACGATGCGGCGTTGCCCGCCGCGGGTGCCGCTCTGCTCTATCTGAAGGAAACCCAAGCCCGCGATGCTGAGGCGATGCGCGATGGGCAGCCAACGAGGGATGGGCAGTCCGCTCGCGAATCGCAGCCTCGTCGGGAGGACCTGGTCGGCGCACCCGCTCCGCACCGCCCGCGGCCGACGCTGGACCATCTCCGCCCGCCGCGCCGCCAGAGTTCGTCGGATGTGTGTGTCATTGACGCGGTGAGTCTGCGCTCCCTCGAGGTGGAACGCACGATCCGCGCAGACACGCCGCAGTCTGGTGCCGCGGGCGGCCGCATCGCGGTCGATGCGTCGCTGGTCGGTCTGTTCCTGCGTGCCGGGGTCGGCGCGGGCACGCCGCGCACGCCGATGGGCAAGCGATTGGTGCGCGACTGGCTGTGTCGCCCGCTGCGCGACGTCACGCAGATCGCCGCGCGACAAAGCGCCGTCGCGATGCTGGTTGAGGCCCGCCGCACCGCCGACGAACTGGGTGAGCAACTCGCGAGCGTGCAAGATGTGGCACGAATCTCCGGGCGCATTGCGCTGGGCCGGGTCACACCGCGTGATCTGGTCGCGCTCGGACGCTCGTGCGCCGCGATCAGCGATCTGCTCGTCGTGCTTCATCGCGCGGGCGGCGTCGAAACCCACGTTTCTCGCTTGCAAGCGGTCCGAGACCCGCTCGTCGCGCTCGCGAAGAAGCTCCTGGACGCGTGCGTCGACGAACCGCCGCCGCACCTGCGAGAAGGCGGCCTGATCAAAGACGGCGTGGATGCCCCGCTTGACGAAGCCCGCCTCCTACAGCGCGACGCGGGCGTCTGGCTCGCCGCGTATCAAGAGCGCGTCGCGACCGAGATGAATCTGCCGGGCATCAAGGTCGGCTACAACAAGATCTTCGGCTACTACATCGAACTGACTGCCGCCCAGGCCCGCAACGCCCCACCGACGCTTGCCCGCAAGCAGACGCTGAAAAACGCCGAGCGGTACACCACACCTGAGCTGCACGAGTTTGAACGCAAGGTCAGCACCGCGGAGGCCCGCGCGCTCGACCGCGAACGTGCGATCTTCGACACGCTCTGTGCCGCGTGCGTCGCGCGACTCGCCGAGATCAGCGAGTACGCGAGCGTTGTTGCCGAACTCGACGTGCTTCTCGCGTTCGCGGATCGGGCCCATCGCCGCGGCTGGGCTCGACCCGAGATCACCGATTCTCGGTCGCTGTCCATCCACGCCGGTCGCCATCCGGTACTCGAAGAACTGCTGGGCGCGGACTTTGTCCCCAACGATTGCGAACTGGGGCTCGCGGGGCAGAACGCCTCCGACCCCGCACGCGTCGCGCTTATCACCGGCCCCAACATGGCCGGCAAGAGCACGTTCATCCGTCAAGTCGCGCTGATCACGCTGCTGGCGCACGCGGGCAGTTTCGTCCCCGCCGATCGCGCCAGCGTCGGCGTCTGCGACCGCATCTTCACACGCATCGGTGCCGACGACGCGCTCCACGCCGGGCAATCGACGTTTATGGTTGAAATGACCGAGACGGCCAACATCCTCAACCACGCGACGCCGCGAAGCCTCGTGATCCTCGACGAGATCGGTCGCGGCACCAGCACGCTCGACGGCCTGTCGCTCGCGTGGGCGATCGCCGAGCACCTCGCGGGGGACGCCGCCGCCGACACTTCGCCGCGCACGCTCTTCGCGACGCACTACCACGAACTGACCGACCTCGAAGAACGCCTCCCCGGCCGCGTCAAGAACCTGCACGTTTCGGTCCGCGAGTGGCCCGGCCCCGATGGGCACAGCGAGATCATCTTCCTGCATCGCATCCTGCCCGGACGCGCCGATCAGTCCTACGGCATCCACGTCGCGCGTCTCGCTGGCCTGCCCGGCGAGGTCGTCGCGCGGGCCCGCGATGTGATGAGCAGTCTGGCCGTGCAGCACGACGGCACCAGCGTCGCGGGCTATGCGAGCGGGCGCACCGACACGAGCAGCGTGCCGCGTCAACACGACGGCGGCGGGCAGTTCTCGCTGTTCACGCAGTTTCTCGAACACCCTGCGATCATTGAACTCAAGAAGATGAAGATCGAGTCGCTTTCGCCGCTGCAGGCGTTTGATGCACTGCGCAGGCTCAAGGAAGAGGCGGGCAAGGAAGGCACGGGGCGGTAGTCGCCGGTTTCGTGCAAGGAGGTCGCTGCGATTTCGCGGTTCCGTCGCGACGTATCACTTCTTCTGCTCTGCATTCGGCGGCGACTGCTCCGTTTCTTTCGGCGGCGGAGCCTTGCTTCGCCACTCATCCGCTTTGGCGGCGTATCCATTCCCAGGCTCGGCCTTCTCCCACGCCGTGTACAGGTTCACCACGTCAAGCGCGATCTGCCGCGGGATGTTCATCTCCGGCTTCATCTGCTTGACGATGATTTCATACGCCTCGATCGCGTTCGGCTCCGCCTCGGCATATCGCCCAAGGCTGCGCAGGCAACTCCCATACCACCCGAGCACATACGCCGTCCCAGGCGCGTCCGGCGGCAGCGACTTCCGCGACGCGCGGAGCGCCCGCTCGAAATACGGCAGCGCCTCCGCGCACTTCCCCCGATTCCGCAGCGAGTTCGCGAAGTTCGCGATCGAGACGATCGTGCTCGGATGCTCCGCCCCAATCGTCCGCGTGCTCGTCTCGATGTCGCGCAGCGAGAGTTTGTCCGCGTCCTCCCACATCTTCAGTTCGCGATACACCGCCGCCAGGTTGTTCACGGTGTTCAGCGTGGCGTGGTGGTCCGGCCCCAGCACTCGCTCCTTGGCCGCCAGCACCTCTTCGTTCATCACCCGCGAACGCTGCATCCGTTCCTGGCGACGATCCGGCGGCAACTGCGGCTGGGCCGCCGTCGTCCAGTACAACGTCCACGCCAAGTTTGACCGCAAGTCCAGCGACGAGGGATGGTCCTTCCCAAGCGTCGCTTCCGTAATCTCAATCGCCTCGGCGTACAACTTCTCCGCCTCGTCGGCCTTGCCGATCTCGCCATCCGCCGTCGCAAGCAGATTCATCGCCCGCACGGTCGCCGGATCGGACCTCCCCGGCGAAATCATCCTCGCATCGAGCAACTCCCTCGCAAGTGCCGCACCTTCCTCCGCACGTTCCTGCTCGATCAGCAACCCCGCCAGATTTTCCATGCTCTGCAGCGTGATCACATGCGTCTTGCCAAACAGCCGCGTGTGGTCGGCGATCGCCGCACGGCCCAGCGTCTCCGCCGCCGGGTAGTCCCCCGCCCGGAACAAATACGCGCACAAGTCATTCACCGCCCGGCACGTGTCTTCATGCTCCGGCCCCAGTTCGCGCTTGCGAATCTCCAGCGCCTCGCGCACATGCGTGTCCGCGACCGGATAGAGCCCCAGCCCCGCGTACGTCCGCCCGATCGTCGAGTGCAATCGCGCCGCCGTCAAAGGCCGATCGGCGAATCGCTTCGCGAGCGTGCCCGCGCCCTGATCCAGCAGCGTCTTGACGGTCACATCCTTGCCCTCTGCTTCGGGGTCCGCCGCCGCCAGCATGTCGTCAAGAAAGTCCAGCGAAGCCTGCGTCTCCGCCAGCCGATTCGTCGCGGCCTTTTCAGCCGCGTTGGCCCGCTCGGCCTCCTTGTTCGCCTTTTCCGCGCTCGTCTCCGCAAGTCTCCTCTGCTGGTTCGCCATCACCAGCCCGACGCTGGTGCCGACGACGCCGAGGATCAGAGTCACCCCCACCACCGCGATCGCCGCCACCAGCCCGCGATGCTTGCGGACAAACTTCTGGATGCGATACGCGTTGCTCGGCGGGGCCGCGGTCACCGGCTCCCCCGAGAGATACCGCTTGATGTCCGCCGCGAAACCGTTGGCGGTCTCATAGCGCCGCGAGCGGTCCTTCTCGAGCGCCCGCATGACGATCCAGTCGAGTTCGCCGCGCACGATGATGCCCAGCCGTCTCGGATCGCTCCGGCGCTGGGCCGCTACGCTCGGCAGCGTCTGCGTCGATTGCGACAACCGCGTCGAAGGCCGCGGCGGATCGACCTCGCGGATAATCCGCTGAATTTCGTTGTACGCCGCCGAGCGAAGTTCACGACTGCTGAATGGCGTGCTGCCGGTGAGCAGTTCATACAGCAGCACGCCCAGCGAATACACGTCCGTCCGCGCATCGATGTCGAGGCTGCCCTCGGCCTGCTCGGGGCTCATGTACTCCGGCGTGCCGATCAGTTGGCGATGCTCGGTAAAGAGCGTCTTTTCGGTCAGTTTCGACTGCGTCGCCTTGGCGATGCCGAAGTCGATCACCTTGGCGTGCGGCCTGCCGTCCTGCGTCGACACCAGCACGTTGCTGGGCTTGATGTCGCGATGGATGATGCCCTTGGTGTGCGCGTGCTGAACCGCCTGACAAACCTGCGCGAACAACTCCAGTCGCTCGGGGATCGACAGATTGTTCTTGTCGCAGTACGCGACGATCGGATCACCCTTGACCAGTTCCATCACGAAGTACGGGCGGCCGGTCTCGGTCGCGCCCGCATCGAGCACCCGCGCGATGTGCGGATGGTCCATCAGCGCCAGCGCCTGCCGCTCCGCCTCGAAGCGCGCGATCACCTGGCGCGTATCCATGCCCAGCTTGATGATCTTCAGCGCGACTTTGCGGATGACCGGCCTTTCCTGTTCGGCCATGAACACCGAACCAAACCCGCCCTCGCCGATCAACTGCAAAATCTTGTAGTGACCAATGCGACTGCCCGGCATCTCCTGCATCGCCGCCGCGACGCGGGCCATGTCCGACGGTGAAGGCGAGCCGGAGGGGGAGACGTCCGCCGTCGGCGTCGCGAGGAACTCATCGTCCTCGGCCGCCGCCAGCAGTTCGCGAACGCGATGGCTCAATGCCGCGTTCCCGCGACACTCCAGTTCGATCAAGGCGTCCCGATCCTGCGGCTTCGCAGCGGCCGCAAGATCAAAGACCCGACGCAACTCACCATGATCGACATCGCTCACGCGCTTCTCCCCACTCCGACATCACGCCCAACCCCACGTCCAGTCCCACAATCAATCACACCCTCGAACCCGACGCAGACAACCCTGCTCCGTTCACTCCCGCTCACGCACAATCGCGTCACGAAGCCACGCGCGAGCAAACGCCCACGCACGTTTCACGGTGGGCACCGAGCGGCCCAGCGCCAGCGCGGTCTGTTCGAGGCTCAGCCCCGCAAAGTACCGCATCCGCACCACGGCCGCCGCCTCGGCGTCCACGCCCTCCAAGCGAGAGATCGCCTCATCAAGGATCAGAAATCCGGCGGATTGTGTCTCCGACGCCGGATCGGGCAGGCCGGCCAGACTCATCGCGGCACGCCTTGCCTCCGGCCCCCCGCGTACGTGAGCGGCCTTTTTCCGGGCGTGATCGATCAGAATCTGCCGCATTGCCTGTGCCGCGGCGGTATAAAAATGGGCCCGGTTTTGCCACGGCACCTCGCGCGGCCCGGCCACCTTCAAAAACGCCTCATGCACCAGTGCCGTCGCACTCAGCGTGTGACCCACTCGCTCCGCACGCAGGCTTTTCTGGGCCGACGCCCGCAGTTGGTCATAGACCAAGGGGAGGAGACGCCGCACGCGGTCGTCGGCCGTGCTGGCGTCCCCCACTGCGATGTCATCGAGCAGCATCCGTGTCAGGGGTTGTACGCCCGCGTCGCCCACGCAAGAAAGTATAAGAGATCGCTCGCCTCTCCCTCGCGCGGCACGCGACTCTCGCCGCGAGCATCCAACAATCCGCCATGCTCAACCCCGACTTCCTGCGTTCAACCTTCGCCGCCGGTCTTGATTACTCCAACTACGTCGCCACCGGCACGCTCGACCAGCGAGCCAACTGGGACTCGGCCCACAAGCGCGTCACGCTCACACCCGCGCAGCACTCGCTCATCGCCGGCTTCACACGCCAGATCAACATCCTCGTCAGTTCGGGGGTCTGGTGCGGCGACTGCGTGCAGCAGTGCCCCATCCTCGACCACTTTGCACGCGCCAACGCCGACGGCCTCATTCGCCTTCGCTTTGTTGATCGCGACAAGCACGACGAACTCTCGGAACAGATCAAGGTCTGCGGCGGTCGGCGCGTCCCGATCGCGATCTACATGAACGAAGACTTTGAGTTCGTGTCGCTCCTGGGTGACAAGACGCTGCACCGCCTGCGGGCTCAGGCGAGCAAGACTCTGGGAGCGGCGTGCGCACTCCCCGGCGTGATGGTGCCCGGTGGCGAACTCGCCGATACCGTACAAGACTGGCACAACGAACTCGAACGCGTCCACCTGCTGCTGCGACTGAGCGCGAAACTACGGGAAAGACACGCGGATTGACACGACTCGCGGGCCACAGTTTCCCCACGAGCGAACCGCGAGCATCCCCCATGCAGCACGCACGATTTCGATAGCATGTCCGTATTGGACGCACTGATGCAATATTCGTGCGAACCGCGTGAGATGCCGTTGTACGCCACGCGTTCATCGATCATGATGGGGTGGTCCGGAGTCCGCGTCGAGAGAGACAAGACAACGGCCGACGGGTTCTTCCCGGCACAGGGCGTTTTGCCCTGCGCTTCGCCGCTTTCCGCGCGGCGTTCGGTCCTCTCCCGCCTCGGATCCCCGGTGGTGCATGTGGCGCGAAAAATCGCGCCGGGATTTCGTTTTGCAGGAGAGCAGACATGAAGACGTTTGGTTTCGCCGTGGCTCTGTGCGCGCTCGCGGGCGCCGCTCAGGCCGTCACCCTCACCGCCTACTCGCTCGACACGGGCGACATGGTCTGGACGAGCGACACGGCAGTCCAGTACGGCCCGCGCGCCGACACGGTGGTGTACAGCCATCTGAACGGACCGTACGCCGCGTTCGCCGCCGCCAACTACCTCGGATTTGACGACTATGCGACCGCGCTCGCCGTCTCCGGTCCGACCATGTCGCTCAACTCGATGCAGTTCGTCGGCGGCGTGACCACCGCTGGTTCCTCGATTACCTTCAACTTCTACAACTCGGCTGGCACCACACTGCTCAACTCCTTCAGCAGCACCTTCGGCACCGCAGGCAACTTCCTCTGGTCGGTCACCAATCTCGGCGGGTTCACCGTCGGCAGCAGTGGCGTCCTTGAACTCGTCGCACAGACCGGCAAGACCGGCCAGTGGTTCCTCTCGACAAGTGCGACCACCGTCGGCAGCGACAGCCGTACCTTCGGCGACACCACCACCACCAATCAACACTCATTCTCGCTGTCGATTCCGGCCCCCGGGTCGCTTGCCCTGGTCGGCCTCGGCGGCCTGCTCGCGGCCCGTCGTCGCCGCTGAGTTGGGTCCGCAGGTCACGCGGACAGTCTGGCTTTATATACGCTATTGACCCGAGCACCCCGTGCCAACCAGCACGGGGTGTTTTCATATGCACACACCCCGAGAGCGGTACTCCGTAGCACCGTCGGCGACGGACACGAACGGACGGGGCCCGAAACCAAACAATGTTTGGGTTTCAAATGGGTCACAAGCCCGGAAATCTGACGAATCTGTGGCAAGATACTGAAAACCCATTGACCGCCGGGGAGTTTTCTGTCAGTATATTGATGTCCGGAGTCTGCGAGAGAGACAAGACGACTTTGCTGGCGTTGGCCATGCGCGTCGAGACCTGAGAGACCTCGATTGCGTTCCGCTCCGTTTCCGCGGGCGGGTGCAGAGAACTCCTTCGCACGACCTTCGGTGTGTCAGAGCCCACGATGTGTGGGTTCGGGTTCGCGTGCTTTAGGAGAGCAGACATGAAGAAGTTTGGTTTTGCAGCCGTTGTCCTCTGCGCCGCCGCTGGCGCCGCCATGGGCGAGTCATTGGTGTTCGGTAGCCACAACTACATGAACCTCGGATCGGGCGCCACGACCTACGGCCCCCGCTCGGTGGTGTACAGCAACATCGCTTCGACCGCGAACGCGGCGTTCAGCTCGGCCGACCTCGGCGGCACGTGGGGCGACACGCTCAGCATGACCGGCGGCGGCGTGCTCGACCAGTTCTCGTTCACGATCTTCAACAGCGCGAATGCTGCCAACACGCTCCCCGGCTTCAAGAGCGGCACGATCAACATCAACTTCTTCGACGCCACCAGCTCAGCTTTCATCGGCGGTTTCAGCGGCAACCTGAGCTACGGCACCGACAGCCTCGCCAAGGGCTTCTTTGACATCTGGACGTTCACGGGTCTGTCGGGCCTCGGCATCAACCTCTCGAGCAACGTGATCGTCACGCAGAACTTTACGGCTTCGACGGTCGTCGGCAGCCTCCGCATGGGCGTTGCCTCGCTCAATCCCGTGACCGTTGGCAGCAGCACCAACACGCTCTACATCAGCAACTCGACCACTCCGGCTGGCTTCTACACCAGCGGCACCACGCAGGTCAACCTCGGCTACGAAGTGAACGTGATCCCGGCCCCCGGCTCGCTGGCCCTCATCGGTCTCGGCGGTCTGGTCGTCGGCCGTCGTCGTCGCTAAGTGAATCGTTTCAACTGTTCTGCCATCGCGGCGTGTTCCGCACGTCGATGATGCACGCGGTTTGATCTATCACTGACCCGATCCAATCGCACGCCCCGCGCACGGAAACACGCGGGGCGTGTCTTTTTTTCGGCTCGTCTTTTGCCTTCGCGTCTCCGGCGCTGGACTCGCCCACCCAACGCCCTCCTACTCTGCTTTCTGTCCCCAGCACACCAGTTCAACCGATATCAGGGGCAATATGTCGAGCGGAAAGCGTCAATCGTCGAACTCCACGTCCGACGCCAGCGGCCGACCGGGCCTTCTGTGGCGGCTGTGTCTGTTGTTGTTCGTTTTTGCCTGGGCCTTCGTCATCGCCAGCCTCATCGGCTTCAACGCCGGCGATCCGCCCAGCCATATCCAGTTTCCGCCCAATGACCCCGTTCTCAACTGGTGCGGCTCGCTCGGCGCGTACGTGTCCTACGGCCTGTTCCGCACGCTCGGATGGGGCGCATGGATTCTCAGCATCGTCGGCGGCATCGGTCTGCTGGCCGCCGCAGGCGGACAGCGCATCCCCCACGCCACCACTCGCTTCGTCGGTTTGCTGTTCATGGCCGTCGCGGTCTCGGGTTTGCAGCGCCTTGTGTGGCCGACCTCGGGTTCGCTGCCGGATCTCGCAGGCGGCGCGGTGGGCGTCGCGGGTGTGGACTTCCTTTCGGCCAAGATGGGTTCGTTCGGCACCGGGCTCGCACTGCTCGCGATGCTCGCCATCGGCGCGCTCGTCGCTATCGACGAGTGGCTCGTGTGGGTCTTCGGCTGGACTTGGCAGTGGACCAAGAACACTGGTGCGCCGATCGCCGGAACGCTCGCCGTTGGTGCTGCCAAGACCACCGGCTCCTTCGTGACCAATGTGGCCGCGCCCGCCGCAGGCAAGATCGCCGTCGGGGCGGCCAAGACGACGGGCGAAGTTTCGCGCAAGGCGGGCGGCGGTCTGTTCGCCGCGCTGAGCGGGATGCTCGCGGGGCGCAAGCCGATCGAGGTCGATGCCGCCGAAGATGAAGCCCCCAAGCGGATGCGCAAGCCCAAGTCCGCCGCCGACGCGCCGATGGCGGCGTTCCCCGGCGAGTCGTCGTCGTTCTCAGCCAGCGCGCCGGAGTACGACGCCGAGGAAGACCCGACGGCGGAGATCGACGACCCGGATGTCAACTCGGGCGAGTCGGACGATGAAACCACGACCGGCCATGACTGTCAGTCGCACGCCACTCGCCCGCCGATTCCTGTGACGCGCTCGAGTGCGGCGTCTCGCCCGGCCTCGGCGACGGAAGAGGACGATGCGCCCGGCGCACCGCAAGTGTTCGACAAGAACGCGCTGCGAGAGAAGATCAACAAACTGCCGCTCGCGCTGGGCCAGAACAAGAAGTCGATCGCGACGGATGCGGACCTCAAGTCACTGCAGGCTGCGGCCGCCGCCGAGGAAGCGGCGAGCAACTACGCCTTCCCCGGGCTTGATCTGCTGGAGAACCCCGAAGAGAACTTCAACGCGAAACTCGAGGAGCATGTTCGCGAGCAGGCTGCGGCGTTGGAAGCCGCGCTGCAGCAGTACCGGATCAACGGCGAAGTGGTCGGCATCGAGTCCGGGCCCGTGATCACGCTGTTTGACGTGCGCCTCGCGCCGGGCACGAAGGTTGCCCAGGTGCAGGCGGTGGACAGCGATATCGCGCGTGCGCTCAAGGCCGTCAACATCCGCATCGTCTCGAACATGGCGGGGCGCGATACGGTCGGCATCGAAGTGCCCAACACGCACAAGGAGAAGGTTCGTCTCAAGGAACTGATGTCGCGCAGCGAGACGTTTGCGAAGATGCGTCTGCCGATGTTCCTGGGCAAGGACGCGAGCGGCGAATCGCTCATCGCCGACCTGACGCAGATGCCGCACATGCTGATCGCGGGCACAACCGGCTCGGGCAAGTCGGTGTGCATGAACACGATCATCATGTCGTTCCTGTACACTAAGAAACCCAACGAACTCAAGCTCGTGCTCGTCGACCCCAAGATGGTCGAGATGAGCCAGTTCAAGGACATCCCGCACCTGATGTGCCCGGTCGTCACCGAGATGTCCAAGGCCGCGGCCATTCTCGAATGGGCGACGACGAAGATGGACGAGCGGTACGAACTGCTGGCCGAGGCCGGCTGCCGCGACATCGCGACCTACAACGAACTGCCCTTTGAAGAACTCAAGGAGCGGATGGGGATCACGACGGAGGAGGAAGAGGCCCGCGTCCCCAAGAAACTCCCCTACATGGTCTTCATCATCGACGAGCTCGCCGACTTGATGATGACGGCGAAGGAAGTCGAGAGCCACATCATCCGCATCGCGCAGAAGGCCCGCGCGGTCGGCATCCACCTCATCCTTGCGACGCAGCGCCCGCAGGCCAACGTCGTCACCGGCCTCATCAAGTCGAATATGCCCTGCCGAATCTCGTTCAAAGTGGCGAGCGGCATGGACTCTCGCATCGTGCTCGACCAGAAGGGCGGCGAACTGCTGCTGGGCCACGGCGACATGCTCTTCCTCAATCCTCGCTCCAGCAAACTCACGCGGGCGCAGGGCACGCTGGTGGATGATCTGGAAATCCGGCGCGTCGTCAAGTTCATGCGCGACGTTGCCAAGCCGTCGTTTGAGCGCCAGTTGCTAACGCTGCGCAAGCCCAGCGAGAACGGCACCGGCCTCGCCAACCTGAGCGATGAAGAGCGGTTGCTTCAATCGCAGAACAACTCGTCGGCCAGTCTCGCCGCCGCACAGGAAGACCCGCTCTTCCAGCGAGCGGTCGAGATCGTGCTGGAAACGCGTCGCGGCAGTGTGTCTTTGCTGCAACGGCGACTGGCGATCGGCTACACGCGTGCAAGCCGCCTGATCGATCTCATGGGTATCGCGGGCATCATCAGCGATCACAAGGGCTCGGTCGCACGCGATGTGCTGATCACACCCGAGGAATGGGACGCGATGAAGGAACTGGCCGCCAGCGAAGCCGCCCAGAAGGGCATCGCCAATCCACTCGAGGCCCGCCCCGATCAGCAGGCGCTGTTCGAAGACAAGCCCGCAGCGGGGGCCGCCGCACCGGCGATCGATGCCGCGGAAGAAACCGCGGAGGACATTGCGTCTGACGATGAGGGTGATATCGCGGAAGAAGACGCCGTCGGCGCTGATGGCGACATCGACGAGGATGAGGAAGACACCGACGTATCAGCGGACGGCGAGGGGGAACCGGCACCGTTCGACGCGACCGACGATGGCGAGCTTGCCGACCAGATGCGCTCGGGCGAACACCGCAAGCCCGCGCAGCCCAGCGAAGACGACTGATTCTCAATGCCAGTTCTCAAAAACAAGACTCAAATCTGAGACTTTTCGGCGGGCTATGGGCGTTTGCCTCGGCTCGCCGGACAACTGTTGACCCGCGAGTCGTCAACAATGCGACAATCAAGTCGTATTTTGCGCGTTACAGGTGGCACAACTGGAATTCTGAGGCACATTCACCTTGGCCCCTGGCGATGGGTCCGGGGTGGGTCTCGTTGCGTTTCGGGAGTCTCCCGAGGGAGTGATCATGTCGACTTTGTTCCGCACCGCCGCTCTGGTCGCCGTTGTCGGCGGCCTTTCATCCTTTGCCGTCGCCGCCGTTGATCCGTACACCGAGACCTTCGACGCGAACAACTCGAACTGGCTCGACAGTTCGAGCACCGCCGCAGGCTGGGCCAACTCGCCGACGGGCGGGTTCATCTTCAACCGGTTCAACTTCGCGAATCAGACGCCGGGCAGCACGCCGGTACTCTTCCGCGGCAACAACTCGCCGCTGGCGAGCGGCGGAAAGTTCTTCGGCAACTGGATTACCAGCGGCGTGACCGAGTTCTCGTTCGATGTGCGCCACAACTACGACGGCGACCTGGCGTTCTTCACCCGAATCGCCCAGACGCCCTTCCCCGGCGCGACGATTCTGTCGACCACCAACGTCGCCAAGGACACTTGGACGACAATTACGTTCTCGATCGACCCGGCCAATCCGCTGATTCTCTCACTCGAGGGCAGCGAATTCAATTTTGTCTTCGCGGCGATCTCTCGCTTGCAGATCGGCGTGGCGACCCCGGCGGCGCTCGCGGGCGTGAACACGAGCGTGACGTTCGACCTTGACAACGTTCGCGTGGTGCCGACGCCGGCCTCCATGCTGGTGCTGGGCCTGATGCCGCTGGCGGGGCGTCGTCGTCGGTGATCGACGGATGATGAACGGGCTCGCGTGCGCGGCGGAGCGTGCCAAAGATTGGCGGTATGCCGAGCACCATTCGACGCGAGTACGGGCCGCTGCTGCGTGAACTTCGCCGCGGGCTGTCACAGGCCGAGGCGATGGCGCAGGTCTGCGATCTGATCTGGAACGCCTTTGGGGAACGCTCTGGCGAACGCACGCCGGAGCGTCCTGTTTTTTCGTGGGTGGGGTTTTATGAGAAGGGCAAGGGCGACGAGATGCTGCTCGTCGCGAGACGGGACAAGCCCGCGTGCTCGCCGATCGGACTCTTCGGCGCGTGCGGGCAATGCTGGGCGAGTCGCCAGACACTCATCATCGACGATGTGGCAACGATGGGCGAGGGATACATCGCGTGCGACCCCCGCGATTTGGCGGAACTCGTGATTCCGCTTCTCAAACCCGACGGGACATGCTGGGGTGTGCTGGACGCCGACAGTCATCAGAAGGCGGCGTTCAACGAGCACGACGCGGAGCAGGTGAGTCGAATGCTGGAAGAGTCGGGGCTCACGGCGTCGCTGGCAAATGTGCCGATCGTGAGACGCTGACACTGAAACACCGACGATGTCTTCCTGCTCGTCTCTTCGCGCCTTCTTCACTGGATTCTCGGATCCACCCAGCGATAGAGCACGTCGACCGCGAGGTTGAAGAGCACGAGCATCGCTGCGTAGATCATCACCACGCCGATGATGAGGAACAGGTCTTTGTTCTGCACGGCGGCGACAAAGTGCTGGCCCATTCCTGGAACGGTGAACACACGTTCAACCACAAACGAGCCCGTCATGGCATACGCCGTCGCGGGGCCGAGGAAACTCAGCACCGGCAAGAACGCGTTCTTAAGGGCGTGCTTGAGGATGACGCGCGATTCGGGCACGCCCTTGGCGCGGGCGGTGCGGATGTAGTCGGCCCCGAGTTGTTCGAGCATGCCCAGTCGCGTGAGTCGGGCGATGTACGCGGCGGTCGGCAGTGCGAGTGTGAACGCCGGCAGCGCGAGGCCGGCGAGCCCCGAGGACGAGCCGGCCTTGCCGATGCCCAGCCAGACCGGAAACACGAGCAGGATCGCGGTGCCGATGACAAACGTCGGAAGACTGATGCCGATGAGCGAGATGGCGAGCGTCGCCAGATCGGCGATCGAGTTTGGTCGAAGCGCGCCGATGATCCCCGCGCCCAGGCCGATGACCATCGCGATGACGATCGAGAGCGTGCCGACCTGAATGCTGACGGGCAGCGAGGACGCGATAATCTCGTTGACGCCGCGATCGCGATATTGCAGCGACGGACCGAGGTCAAAGACCATCCGCGGCGGCGCGACCGAGCCGTCATTCTCGAAGCGCTGAGCCCGTGCGGCGGCCTCACCACTGAGCGACTCACGCACGTATTTGACGCCGGACGCGCTGTCGAGATAGGACCAGTAGAACGACCAGAAACTGTCGAGGTTGTACTGCCGCTTCATCGCGAGCACGACCTCTTCGGGCGGGCGGCGTCCCTCGCCGCGATCCATCGGATTGCCGGGCACCGCCCACGCGAGCGAGAGCGTGAGCGTGTAGAGCACGCCGAGGATCAGCGGCATCTGGATCAGGCGTCGGGCGATGAGGGAGAGCATTGAGAACGCATGGTAACGGCAATCTCGCTCCAAGTGATGGCACACCGCGCGGGTGTCGGCGTCACATTCACGCTCCCCAGTGCTCGCCTTTGGCACGAGGCGTGAACTGACAGTCGCGCGTGATGCGAGCGTGGGCGCGGACCGATCGCGCGACCGGCAAAAGCACCGCGGCCCGATCCATCCACAGATCGTGGGCGAATCGGGCCGCGGGTGATGAACTCAGGTTGTCGGTCGAATCACATGTTGGCGGCCGGGGCGTCGCCGATGATCACATCGCGAACCTCGACTTGCGGCATGCCCATCGACTCGTTGGGGTCGGCGCCCAGAGCCTCGGCCGCGGCGGAAGCCTCGGCGAGCATCTCTTCGTCGTCGTTCTCCTCCGGGGGGAGTTCGACGAGCGCCTTGACGCGAATCTCCTGGTAAGGGCGGAAGCCCGTGCCCGCCGGGATGAGGTGGCCGAGCAGCACGTTTTCCTTGAGGCCGATGAGGTCGTCCGACGCGCCGCGGAGCGAGGCTTCGGTGAGGACCTTGGTGGTCTCCTGGAACGACGCGCCCGAGAGGAACGACTCGCTCTGCAGCGACGCCTTGGTGATTCCCAGGAGCAGTGTGCGGCCCGTCGCGGGGCGTGCACGCTTTGCCTTGGCACCTTCCTTGCCGGCGGCCTCGGCCTTGGCGTTGGCTTCCTTGATCTCGTCCTTGCCGACGAGAGCGTTCAAGGGCAGATCGGTGCCGCCCGGCTCGGTGATGCGGTACATCTGGGCGATCTGGGCGTTCTTCTGCTTGAAGGTGAACTTGTCGACGACTTCCTGCGGGAGGAGGTCGGTGTCGCCGGGGCCTTCGACCTTCACCTTGCGCAGCATCTGCGAGAGGATCAGTTCGATGTGCTTGTCGTTGATGACGACGCCCTGAGCGCGGTAGACGTTCTGGACCTCATCGAGCATGTAGGCCCAGAGCGCTTCTTCACCCTTGATGCGCAGGATGTCGTGCGGGACCAGCGGGCCTTCGGTGAGCGGATCGCCCGCCTGAACGTAGTCGCCGGTGTGCACCAAGAGCCCCTTGTCGCTGGGGACGTGGTGGTCCTTCTCAATGCCCGCGTCGGAGAGGACGCGGATGGTCATCTTGCCCTTGCGCTTGTCGGAGAGAATCTCGACCTTGCCCGATATCTCAGCCATGGTGGCCGGGTCCTTGGGCTTGCGGGCTTCGAAGATCTCGGTCACGCGGGGCAGACCACCGACGATGTCCTGCGAGCCGGCCGCCGAGCGGGGCTGACGCGCGAGCATCTGGCCGGCCTTGATCTCCTGGCCGTCCTTCACTTCCAGACGCGCACGCGCCGGGAGGTAATGGAAGTCGAGGATGTTGCCGTCCTTGTCGACGATGTTGATCGCGGGGTGCAGGTCGCCCTTGTGCTCGATGACGACGTAGGCCTTCTGGCCCTTGCCAGCGTCCTCTTCGCGGACGGTCGCGCCGACTTCGATATCGACGAAGGCGACGAAGCCGTCCTTCTCGGCGAGGATGGGGATGCGGTGCGGGTCCCACTTGATGATGATCTGACCCTTCTTCACCTCATCGCCCGGCTTGGTGTGGATGAACGCGCCGTAGGGCACCTTGGTCTTCTCGAGTTCGCGGCCCTTGGCGTCGAGAACGGCGGCTTCGCCGTTGCGCTTCAGGGTCACGAGCACTTCGTGGCCTTCGTCGTCCTTGGTGGGGACGGCGTTGCAGTCACGCAGTTCGAGCGTACCGGCGTTGGAGGCGCGGTACTCGGTGTCCTGCGCGGCACGCTGACCGATGCCGCCCGTGTGGAACGTGCGCATCGTGAGCTGCGTGCCGGGCTCGCCGATCGACTGAGCGGCGATGATGCCGACGGCCAGACCGGGCTCGACGATCTTGCCGGTGGACATGTCCATGCCATAGTCCAGCTGCGAGCAGCCGGTGCGGCTCTCGCTGGTGAGCGGCGAGCGGACCATGACCGCATCGATGCCGAGCGTGGAGACCTTCTCGGCGGCCTCGATGCTGATCACCTCGTTCTCACGGATGATGACCTCGTCGGTGACGGGGTTGACGACGTTGGAGACGCTCACGCGGCCGACGATCTGATCCTTGAGCGGAACGTCGACCTGCTCGCCCTTGTAGATGGCTCGCTTGAGGATGCCGCGCTTGGAGCCACAGTCAAACTCGCCGACGATGACCGACTGGGCGATGTCGCACAGTTTGCGGGTGAGGTAACCCGAGTCGGCGGTCTTGAGGGCGGTGTCGGCCAGACCCTTGCGGGCGCCGTGGGTGGAGGAGAAGTACTCAAGGATGTTGAGGCCTTCGCGGAAGTTGGCGCGGATGGGGGTCTCGATGATCTCGCCCGAGGGCTTGGCCATGAGACCACGCATGCCGGCGAGCTGCTGCATCTGGCTGATGTTGCCGCGTGCACCGGAGTCGGACATGAGGTACACGGGGTTGAGGTATCGCTTGGAGGACTTGTCGTCCAGCGGCATTTCGTTGCCGTCGTCGTCTCGGCGGTCTTCCTTGAGTGCGATCACCAGCTTCTTGGTGATCTCTTCACGGCAGTGCGACCAGATGTCGAGGAGCTGGTTATAGCGTTCGCGGGCGGTGATGATGCCGCGATCGAAGTTCTTCTCGACGCGATCGACCTTCTTCTGGGCCTCGTTGAGGAGGTCCTGCTTTTCCTTGGGGATGCGCAGGTCGGTGATACCGAAGGAAAGGCCGGCGAGAGTCGACTGCTTGAAGCCGATCTCCTTCATCTTGTCGAGCAGGTCGATGGTGCTCGGGCGATCGCAATAGGTGTACGCGTCGTCGATGACGCGGGCGCAACCCTTCTTGCCCAGCGAGCAGTTGTAGAACGGCATGCCCGGCGGGAGCACGTCGGCGAAGAGCACGCGGCCGACGGTGGTGATGAGGCGAGAGTTGTCCTTGACCTCGCGGGCGTCGCCGCTCTGGGCGTCGACCACAAACTCAAAGCCGTCGAGGCGCACGACGATGCGCTCCTGCAGACCGATCTTACCCTGCTCGTAGGCGAGCATGGCCTCGCGGCGATCCTTGAATCGCTTGAGGTCCTTCTCGGCGCGCTCGTCGGGGAGCATGACCGTGATGAAGTAGACACCCATGACGATGTCCTGGCTGGCCGAGATGATCGGCTTGCCGTTCGCGGGCGAGAAGATGTTGTGCGTCGAGAGCATCAGCACCTGCGCCTCGGCCTGAGCCTCAACTGAGAGGGGCAGGTGGACGGCCATCTGGTCGCCGTCGAAGTCGGCGTTGAACCCGCCGCAGACCAGCGGGTGGATGCGGATGGCGTTGCCTTCGACCAGCACCGGCTCGAACGCCTGGATACCCATTCGGTGCAGGGTGGGAGCGCGGTTGAGCAGCACGGGGTGCTGATAAATGACCTCTTCGAGGATGTCCCACACGGCGGGGTCGCGACGCTCCAGCATGCGCTTGGCGCTCTTGATGGTGTCGGCGAGCCCGTGCTCCTTGAGCTTGCGGATGATGAAGGGCTGGAAGAGCTCGAGCGCGATCTTCTTGGGCAGACCGCACTGATAGAGCTTGAGTTCGGGGCCGACGACGATGACCGAGCGAGCGGAGTAGTCGACGCGCTTGCCGAGGAGATTCTCGCGGAAGCGGCCCTGCTTGCCCTTGATCATGTCGGTGAGCGACTTGAGCGGGCGGTTGCTGCTGCCGAGAACTGGGCGACGGCAGCGGTTGTTGTCAAACAGCGCGTCCACCGCCTGCTGGAGCATGCGCTTCTCGTTGCGGATGATGACCTCGGGGGCGTTGAGGTCCATCAACTTCTTGAGGCGGTTGTTGCGGTTGATGATGCGGCGATAGAGATCGTTCAGGTCACTGGTCGCGAAGTTGCCGCTCTCGAGCAGCACGAGCGGACGGAGGTCCGGCGGGATGACGGGGACAACGTCCATGACGAGCCACGCGGGATCATTCTCGCTGCCGCGGATCTGCTCGATGAGCTTGAGGCGTTTGGCGAGGTCCTTGATCTTCTGCTTGCTCTTGGTCGCGCCCAGGTCCTCGCGGAGTTTGCCGGCCTCGGCGGAGAGGTCGGTCTTCTCAATGAGTTCACGGATCGCATCGGCACCCATAGTTGCGCGGAAGGCGTTGCCGTACTTCTCGGTGTGCTGGCGATGCTCGTCTTCGGTGAGCATCTGCTTGAACTTGAGTTCGGTGTCGCCGGCGTCGGTGACGACGTAATCCTGGTAGTAAATGACCTTCTCAAGGTCGCTGGTCTTCATGCCGAGCAACGTGCCCAAGCGGCTGGGCATGCTCTTGAAGAACCAGATGTGAACCACGGGCGCGGCCAGGTTGATGTGGCCCATGCGCTTGCGGCGCACGCGCGAGTGCGTCACCTTCACGCCGCAGCGATCGCAGATGATGCCCTTGTACTTGGTGCCGCGGTACTTGCCGCACGCGCACTCGTAGTCGCGCTCGGGTCCGAAGATGCGCTCGCAGAACAGACCGTCCTTCTCGGGGCGGTAGGTGCGATAGTTGATGGTCTCGGGCTTCTTCACCTCGCCGTAGGACCACGCGCGGATGTCGTTGGGCGACGCCAGCGTGACTTTGACGGCGGAATAGTCATTGACGCGATCGTAAACGGTCTCTGCCATGATTCTGGTCTCCGGCGGCCTGTGCCGCTACGCGAGGGTGTTCGTTGGATTCGCCTTTGTTCTTTCTTCAGCTTGCTTTACGATGCTTTATCGCCGCTTTTTTTCGTACAACCGGAAGCAGCATCAGTCGCAGTCCCTGGTACTTCTCTTCAATATTCTGCTCTACCGTCGCGAGAAGCGATCGGACTAGCTCAAGAGGTGGCCGCTTCATAGGAGGTTTCACATCTCGGACACTGACGCTTGCCTTGAAGTATCCCTCTTCACTCCGTAGGCCACTGACTTCCAAATCAAACGGGAGTTGGTACAACTTGCAAATACGCGAGGCCTCTGACTGAACGAGCTTGTGAACATGCGTTGTGAGGTCGGTCGTCATGCAACTCCCTTTCGTTTGATCGCTGCTTTCACCTGCTCGAAATCGATCAATGCCTCACGTGACATCTCATCAGTGACTGGGAATTGAGGTCTGTAGTCCGCATTCTCTCGCCTCGACCTCAACCGGCGCAGAGCCGCCGCGATCTTCTTCCGATCGGACTGATCGACGGACCCTAGATTGCTCTGCACAAGCAGTGGAAGTCCTTCATGATCCGGGTTCTTACGTCCGCGCGCGAAGCTCGACCCCTGAGCGAGCAACTCGGCAGTAAGGACCGAGTAGGCTGCGTAATAGGCCCGGCCAACGCTCGGCGCGTGAAGCCGCTTTTCCCGCAGGACACTGGCAGCAGCGCCCTGCTCGCTACCGAGTTCACGCCACGCTTGAACAATCGCTCGCTTCACAGGAGGCTTCCCCCCTCCAACTTCTTCTTCTCAAGCGTGATGTTCATGCCCAGACCCTTGAGTTCATTGCACAGCACGTCGAACGCGACGGGCATGCCAGCCTCGAGCTTGTTCGTGCCCTTGACCATGCTCTCGTAGATCTTGGTGCGGCCTTCGACGTCGTCGGACTTCACCGTCAGGAGTTCCTGCAGGATGTATGCCGCGCCGTAGGCTTCGAGCGCCCACACTTCCATCTCGCCGAAGCGCTGACCACCCGTGCGGGCCTTGCCGCCCAGCGGCTGCTGAGTGATGAGGCTATACGGACCCGTCGCGCGGGCATGGATCTTGTCGTCGACGAGGTGGTGCAGCTTCAGCAGATACATGAAGCCCACGGTCGTCTTCTGGTTGAACGGCTCGCCGGTGCGGCCGTCGAACAACTGTATCTTGCCACCGCGGGGCATGCGGGCGAGCAGCTCACGCGGGTGCGGGAACGTGCCGGTCTTCTCGTAGTGGGCCAAGCGCGATTCGACGTGCTTGTTGGCCTCTTCGACCGCGCCGTGGACCTGATCCTCGGTCGCGCCGTCGAAGACGGGTGTGACGGCCTGGAAGCCCAGCACCTGAGCCGCCCAACCAAGGTGCGTTTCGAGAATCTGCCCGACGTTCATTCGGCTGGGCACGCCCAGCGGGTTGAGGAGCACGTCGACCGGCGTGCCGTCTTCCATGAACGGCATTTCCTCTTCGGGCACGATGCGGGCAATGACGCCCTTGTTGCCGTGGCGACCGGCCATCTTGTCACCGACAGAGAGTTGGCGCTTGGTGGCAAGGTAGACCTTGACCATCTCGAGCACGCCGGTGGGCAGTTCGTCGCCTCGCTTCATGTGCGAGACCTTGCGCTGCTTCTCGGCTTCGATCGCCGTCACGCGCGGCCAGAACTGACGGAACAGCACCTCGGCCTGTTCGCGGGCCTCCTTGCTGCCCTTGGCCCACTTGATGTCGAACGTCTTGATCTGTTCGAGGATGACTTCGGGGATGTCGCTGGCGCCAACCTTCTGACGGGTGTTGGGGTCGACCATCGGCGTGCCGATGGCGTCGTTGATCGCCTGCGTCATCTGGCGGAAGAGGCCGATGGCCTTCTCGTCCATCAACTTCTCGTACTCGGCGATGTCCTTCTTGAGCTGCTTCTTCTGCTCTTCGTTCATATGGAGGCGGCGGCTGAACTTGCGGGCGCCAATGACCACGCCCTCCACGCCGGCGGGCACTTCGAGCGAATCGTTCTTCACGTCCTCACCAGCACGACCGAAGATGGCGTGCAGGAGTTTTTCTTCGGGCGTGAGTTCGGTCTTGCTCTTGGGGCTGACCTTGCCGACGAGGATGTCGCCGGGGCCGACACGTGCGCCCAGGCGGATGATGCCGCTCTCATCGAGGTTGCGGAGCATCTTCTCGCTGACGTTGGGGATGTCGCGGGTGAACTCCTCGCGACCAAGCTTGGTCTCGCGGATTTCAACGTCGAACGCGTCGATGTGAATCGACGTGAATGCGTCGTCCTTCACAAGACGCTCGTTGATGACGATGGCGTCTTCGAAGTTGTAGCCGTCGAAGGTGTTGAACGCGACCATCGCGTTCTTGCCGATCGACAGTTCGCCCAGTCGGGTCGACGCCCCGTCGGCGATGACCTGGCCCTTCTCGACCTTCTGGCCGGGCTTGACAATCGGGCGCTGGTTCTGGCAGGTGCGCTCGTTGAGGCCCACGAACTTGCGGAGCACATACTCATCCGCGTTGTCGATGATGATGCGCTGGGCGTCGACGTAGGTGATGATGCCCGCGTTCTTGGCCTTCACCAGCATGCCGCTGTTGTAGCCGACCGACTTCTCGATGCCGGTCGCGACGCAAGGAGGATCAATCTTGATGAGCGGGACGGCCTGACGCTGCATGTTCGAACCCATGAGGGCGCGGTTGGCGTCGTCGTGCTCGAGGAACGGAATGAGGGCGGCCGAGATGCCGACGATCTGCTTGGGACTGATGTCGACAAAGTTGCACTTGGCCGAATCGACCTGCGACAGTTCGCCGTCGACACGTGCGATGATTGAGCCCTTCTTGAGCTTGCCGTCGGTGCCCAAGGCATCGGTGGGCGCGAGCACGGCCTTCATCTCCTCGTCGGCGCGGAGATGAACGACATGCTTGGTGACTTCGCCGTGCTTCACTTCACGATAGGGAGTGCGGAGGAAGCCGTACTCGTCGATCGAAGAGAAGATGCCGAGACTGGCGATGAGACCGATGTTGGTGCCTTCGGGCGTCTCGATCGGACAGATGCGCCCGTAGTGCGAGATGTGGACGTCGCGGACTTCGAAGCCAGCTCGCTTGCGGTTGAGGCCGCCCGGTCCAAGGGCCGACAGACGACGCTCGTGTACGAGGCTCGAGAGCGGGTTGGTCTGGTCGACGACCTGGGAAAGCTCGCTTCGCCCGAAGAAGAAGTCGATCGCGCTGCTGATGCTCTTGCTGTTCACCAGATCGGCGATCTTGGCGATCTCGTCTGGGTCCTTGACACTCATGCGCTCCTGAACCGTGCGGCGCAGTTTGAGGAAGCCCTTGCGGAGTTCCTCGACCGCCAGTTCATCCAGCGTGCGGAGGCGGCGGTTGCCCAGGTGGTCGATGTCGTCCACCTGTGCCACCGGGCGCTGCGTCTCGGCGTCGAGACGACCCGAGCGGAGGTCGAGCAGGTATTGCACGACCCGCAGGAAGTCCTCACTGCGGATAAACATCATGTCTTCGGGCGTGTTGAGCTCGAACTTGCGGTTGATGCGGAAGCGACCGACGCGGCCGAGGCGATAGCGGTTGTCGTCGAAGAACTTCTCGGCGAACAGGGCCTTGGCCTTCTCGACCTGCGGCGGGTTGCCGGGGCGAAGTTTGCTGTAGATCTTCAGCAGAGCACGCTCGTAGTCGCTCTCGGCCTCAAACATCTCCAGTTTCTCTTCAGCGACCGTGTTGAGGATGAGCACGTCGCTGGGGTTCTGGATGACGCGAATGGTCTTGAGATTGCTCTTGAGGATCGCCGCCGCCTGATCGCCGAGTTGGCGACCGACGTGGACGAGTTCCTCACCGGTTTCCTTGTCAATGACGCTCTCGGCGGCCCAGTGCTCGGGCTTGGCGTCGGTGGCCTTGATCTCGCTCACTTCATAGAACAGCGAGAGGATCGCATCGGTGCTGGCCACGGACTCATCGAGGCAGCGCAGGAACGTGGTCGCGGCGAGCTTGGTGCTCTGGTCGATGCGCATCGCCAGAACGTCCTTCTTGGTCACCTCAAGTTCGATCCACGAGCCGCGCTCGGGGATGATGCGAGCCGAGTGCAGCGGGCGATCGGCCTCGCTGCTGACGATCGAGAAGTCAACGCCCGGCGAGCGGTGCAACTGGCTGACGATGACGCGTTCGGCACCGTTCACAATGAACTCGCCGCCGCCCATCATGATCGGGAACTCGCCCAGATAGATGTCCTCTTCGGGCATCTCGGGCTTGCCTTCGCGCTTGAGGCGGACGGCGACGCGGAACGGGCGGCCGTAGGTCAGGCGCAGTTCGCGGCACTCGTCGGAGGTGTAGCGCGGCTCTTCGAGCGTGTAGTGGATGTACTCAAGCCGCATCGTGTTGTCGTACGACTCGATGGGGAAGACCTCGCGGAGGAGGGCTTCGAGGCCGAGGTGAATGTCGCGTTCCTCGGGGCCTTTGCCGAGTTGGAGGAAGCGTGCGTACGCGTCGGACTGGACCTTGGTAAGGTCGGGGACGGCCACGAGATCGCCGCGTTTAGCGAAGTTGCGCACGGCGAGAGCCGCAGGACGGGGAATCTGGACTTGAACCGAACCCTTGGGGATGGTCGTCATTCGTGTACCTCGAGAGAAGCTGCCGAACTGTTCAAGCCAGCGCGGCAGAAATGCCAGCACCCACGAGCGACAACATCGCCCGCGGGTGATCAGTGACCCGTGTCGTTACAGAGTGTCAGTCACCACAGTGCCTGTCACGCCGACCTTCGCAGAAGATGGAGCCGCCAAACGCCTGGAGCCCGCTGGAACGCGTCGCCGAACGCGCCCATTCGCACCAAGGCAGAACGGGAGACCATAATCCCCGTCCAGCCCCCAAGCAAACACGGGGCCAAGATTTTTGGAAAATTCTTGCAAATTCGATTGCCGCCAGCCCCGGAATCGCCCGACGCCGCCGGCGGAGCTGAGGAGACGCATCATTGCCGACCTTCAGTCAGCGCGACTGGCACGCTGGTCTGTGCCGCCCTGCCGGAGCGTCAATGCGATCGGCTTCCCGGCGGCGTCACGGCTCACGATCAACTCGGCGTCGACGATGAGATAGAACAGCGTGTCTCGGTCCTTGGGGAACACTTCGAGGAACTGTTGCCCCGTCAACTGCGCCAAGAGTCGTTCGCCGTCGCGTTTGAGGGTCATCGTCGCGCGAGGATTCCCATCAAATCGGTACGTCGCGGCGGCACTGTCAAACTCTTCGGGCCCGATGCCCTTGGCGAAGCGGTTAAGCGTGCCGGGACGGTCGACACGCCGCTCGGAACGGGAAGAGCCGTCACGCTGAATCATCGTCAGGCCTGGGCATCGCGCATCGCGATCGTCGGCAGCGACAGGCGCGTCGAATCGAACCTGAAACCCGATCTCATTGTTGAAAAACGCCAACTCCGCCTCGGCCTGTATCTCGCGGACTGGCTGTCCATCGCGGCGCAGAAAGACTCGATCGCGGTAGACTGCGACCTCGCGATACGCGCCGGGCTGAATCTCATACACGCCTGCCAGCGGCTGAATCTGCTCTGGACGCAGCGCGATCGCTCGACGCACTCGCACATAGGGGATGCTCGGCTCGAGCAGTGAGATCGCCAGATCATCGATGTCCGTGGTGCAGTTGGAAAGGATGACGACGCCGCGACGGGTCTTGGCGTCCCATGCGAGCATGCTGTGATAGCCGCCGGTCCCGCCGTTGTGGGCGATGAGTTGCACGTCCTTGACGACTTCGCCCGCTCCCCACGCGAGCGAACGCGTCTTCCCGTCGCCGCAATCAACCTGTAACCGCTGCGACTCGCGGATCGCCTCCGAGAGCGGCGACACTTCGGTGCTCATCTGCGCCGCGAGGTACTTGAGCATGTCTCGAACGCTGCTGCGAAGGGCGCCAGCCCCCGCGAACGCGGGTGGCAGATCCCAGTTGGGCACCATCTTCAGAGTGGCGTCGTGGCCCAATGCCAGTCTGCCGCGCTGGCTGTCGGAGAGCACGACGCTCGTGTCCGTCATCCCGAGCGGCTTGAGAATCCGCTGGGTCACCAGACTCTCGTAGTCCGTGCCGGTCCGCGTCGCCAGCGCGTGGCCGAGAAGTCCGTAACCGATGTTCGAGTACTCGAACTCCGCGCCGGGCTCGCGGGGCAACTGATAGCGAGCGAGGAACTCGTACAACTGAGCGGTGGTGTAATCGGTGTAGGGCTTGTCCGGGTCGGGCGGCTCGAAGTTCGTTGGCATCCGGGGCAGGCCGGATGTGTGCGTCGCAAGTGACGCGAGCGTGATCTGATGCTCGCCCCGGGCCGGCACCCGCGTGCCCGATGGCAGCAACGACGCGACGGGGTCTTCGATCTTCACTTCGCCGCGCAGGATCATGTCGGCGAGGATCGTGCCGGTGAACGTCTTGGTGATCGAGCCAATCTCGAACATGGAGTCTGCGTCGACGGGCTTGCCGCCGTCTTTCTGTGTGAGCCCGTGCGAGATGATCCGCGTGCCTTGGGCGTCGATGAGACCGATGACCATGCCAACGCCGCGTTTGTCGGTGTCGATGACATCGCTGAGCATTGCGCGAACTGCGTCGTCGGAGGGGAGTGGCACGGTCGGGCGCACGAGCGAAGCCGCGGGATCGATGTGAGTCTGCGCGTTTGTTGACGATAGCGTCGCAGAACACGCGCAGGCAACGGCGGCAAACGTGAGGTATTGGCGCGTCATATCTGCTCCTTGGAAGGAAGCGTGCATGCAAAGTCCGCTGGCGGTCGAACGCCGGGCTGTCATCCTCTGTTGTCGAACGAATCGCTCGACGACGATCTGTTGGGAAAGTGTCCGACCGACTTTCGTCGGCGTCACTTTGCCTGGCCGCGTTCCTTGAGCGCACGAATCCGTTCGGCGAGGCTGAGCAGTTTGATGAAGCCGCCGGCGTCCTTCTGGCTGTAGATTTCCTCGCCCTCGAATGACACCATCTTCTCGGCGTAGAGGCTGTTGGGGCTCTTGCGCTGCACGGCGGTCGCGGTGCCTTTGAAGAGGCGCACGACGATCTCGCCGTCGAGTCGTTCGGCGATCTTCTCGCCGCAGGCCCACATCGCTTCGCGCAGCGGCGTGAACCAACGACCGTCGTAGACCATCTCGGCAAAGGTGAGGCCCAGATGCTCGCGATAGTGGCGGGTCTCACGATCAAGGACGAGTTCCTCGACCGCGCGAAGGGCCTCGACAAGCACCGTGCCGCCCGGCGTCTCATACAGCCCTCGCGACTTCATACCGACGCGCCGGTTCTCGACCAGATCAACGCGCCCGACGCCGTGTGCACCGGCGATGCGATTGAGGGCGGCGATGATCTTCCATGCCTCCATCCGCTCGCCGTTGAGTGAGATCGGGCGTCCCTTGGCGAAGGCGAGCGTGACATGCTCTGCATGGTCGGGAGCCTTGGCCGGGTCGGCCGTGAGCATCCATGCGTCGTCCGGCGGGGCATTCCACGGGTCTTCGATCGCGCCACCCTCGTGGCTGATGTGCCAAAGGTTGCGATCGCGCGAGTAGATCTTCGTCGCGCTCGCCGTCGTCGGAATGTTGCGCTGCTTCAGATACTCAAGCATCGCCAGACGCCCAGAGAGATTCCATGCCGGGTGACGCCAGGGGGCGATGATCTCCATCTCCGGCGCGAGGGCGGCGTAGGCGGACTCGAAACGAACCTGATCGTTGCCCTTGCCGGTGCAGCCGTGCGCGAGCGCGGTGCAACGGGTCTTCTTGGCGACGTCGACCTGTCCCTTGGCGAGAATGGGACGGGCGATGGCGGTGCCGAGCAGGTAGCGGCCCTCGTAGATGCCGCCCGTGATGATCGTCGGCATCACGAAGTCATCGACGAAGGTTTTCTTGAGGTCAACGACGTGGCACTCGACCGCGCCGGAGTTCAGGGCCTTCTGCTCGACGCCGACGAGTTCTTCGTCGCCTTGGCCGACGTCACCGACGACGCAGACGACTTCCGCCCCCGGGATGTTTTCTTTGAGCCACGGGACGATGCACGAGGTGTCAAGGCCGCCGGAGTATGCGAGTGCGATGCGGGTGGGCATGGTGGATTCTCTTTCGGTTCCCTCGGTCTGGCTAGGCGTGCCTGAGAAGGACAAGGTGGAAGGTGTTGCTTGAATGGTTTCGTGACTGATGACTCTTGACTTCGCGACTTCTGCCCGACTCTACGACAGCAATCGCACCAGCAACGCGTTCTGCGCGTGCATGCGATTCTCCGCTTGGTCGTAGACGATCGAATGCGGCGAGTCGATCACATCATCGGTGACTTCCTTGCCGCGATGGGCGGGCAAGCAGTGCATGAACCACGCGGGGCGGCCGTCGCGTCCGGCGCGGCCCATGAGCTCCGCATTCACCTGATAGCGCCCGAAGGTCTTGAAGGTATGGTGCGTCTCTTCACCCTGGCCCATCGACACCCACACGTCGGTGTAGACCGCGTCCGCGCCCCTGACATCGCCTGGGTCGGTGGACTCACACACCATCGAGGAGTCACCCGCAAAGCGGACGGCATCGGCGATGACATCGCGGGCGGCTTCGCGGCCCTTGGGGGTGATGATCGTCGTGCGCACGCCGAGCATTGCCGCGGCGTGAACGAGCGAGTGGCACACGTTGTTGCCGTCGCCGATGTACGCAAGCGTGGTGTCGGCGAGAGATCGCCCCGCACGCTGCGCGTGCTCATGAAGCGTCATCAGGTCCGCCAGTGCCTGGCACGGGTGGAACCGATCCGAGAGAGCATTCACAACCGGCACACGGCTCGCATCGGCGAGTTCTTGAATGACGGTCTGCTTGAACACGCGGGCGACGATGGCATCGCACCAGCGTTCGAGGTTCTTGCCGTAGTCGCTGACGGTTTCACGTTCGCCCAGTCGCTGCTGGGTGTGGTCGAGCACGACGGAATGCCCGCCGAGGCGATTGATGCCGACATCGAAACTCAACCGCGTGCGGAGACTGGGCTTTTCAAAGATGACGACAATGGACTTGTCGTCGAGGCTGTGCCGATACCCCGCGGGATCTGCCTTGAGTGCGATCGCGAGATCGAGCAACTCGCGAACCTCGGCGGGCGAGCAGTCGGTGACGCTGAGGAAGTCGCGGCCGCGCATGGAGGTGTTGGTGTTCATCACGCACGCTCCTTCGCGGCAAGCGCGGACTTGGTCGGAAGGATCATTGTTCCCGCGCTGCCGCCCGAGACGACGGCGGCAAGCCGCGAGGGGTCATCGCCGGAGAGAATGATGACCGGGCTCCCACTGGCGTCGGCGACATCGGCGGCGGCACGGAGTTTGGGGATCATGCCACCGGTGACAACGTTGGCAACGATGAGTGACTCGATCTGCTCGCGCGTGATGCGCGGGATGATCGTGCCATCCGCGCCCTTGACGCCGGGCACATCAGTCATCAGCACGAGCATCGAGGCTCGAAGGTGCGTGGCAAGCGCGGCCGCCGCGTCGTCGGCGTTGATGTTGAGGGCCTTGCCGTCGGCGTCGAGCGCGATGCTGCTGAGAACAGGCATGTACCCTGACGCGAGCAGCGTGCGGAGCAGTGTCGGGTCGGCCCCCACCGCTTCGCCGACGCGACCCGGGTCGAACGAGTACTGCGTCGCCTTGCGACACGCCAGCGTTCCACCATCCGAGAGCGAAAGACCGACGGCGTTCGCACCCGCGCGACGCAAAGCACCGACGAGTGTTGTGTTGGTGCTGCCGTTGAGCACGCCGACGATCTCGTCGATCTGGTTCTCCGGCGTCACGCGGATTCCATCGCGGCGTTCGACGGGCATGTTGAGGCGAGAGAGCAGGCGATCAACGGCCTTGCCGCCGCCATGGACCAGAACAATGCCCGGACCGCGACGGTGATGATCCGCGAGTGCGAACCATAACGCATTGGCCGCGGCGTTGGCCTCGAGAGTTGTGCCGCCGATCTTGATGACGATCGGGGCGGCGTGAGATTGAGGAGTGGCCGCGTTCACCACACCCTTCCTTGGGCAAGCAGCCCGGCGGTTTCAGGCACGCCAAATCGCACGTTCATGCACTGCACGGCCTGTCCCGCGGCACCCTTGACGAGATTGTCAATCGCGCTGCAGATGATCAGATGATCGCCGTCGACGGCATACCCAATGTCGCAGAAATTGGTGTGGGCCACATCGTTGATCGCGGGCCACTGGCCGCTCGGAAGAAGCCGAATGAAGGCGTCGTTGCCGTAGATATGGGCGTACAGGTCAGCGATGCGCTGAGTTGGCCAGTGCGGTGCGAGTTCGACGTGAATGGTGCTCAGGATGCCGCGGTCGAGAGCAATCAAGTGCGGCGTGAAGACAACGGGCACGCCGGCGTGTTCATTGATCTCGGGCGTGTGCCGATGCTTGAAGACGTTGTACGCCTGCATGCTCACCTCGCAGAAGAGGCTCTTCTGCGAGAGGCCACGACCCGCGCCGCTCACGCCGCTGGCGGAGTCGATGATCGGACGCGTGCCCGAGCGAATCGCGCCCGCGCGAACGAGCGGCGCGAGCGGGAGGATCGCGGACGTGGGATAGCAGCCGGGTACGGCGATGAGATCTGCGCCGACGACGCGAGAGCGATTGAGTTCGACGAGTCCGTAGATCGCGCCGGCGAGGAGCGCCGGGGCCGGATGCTCGAACCCGTAGTGCTTGGAGTAGAGGCCCACGTCGCTGAGCCGAAAGCCGCCGGACAGATCGAAGACTTTCGAACCGGTCTTGAGGAGTTGCGGGGCGAGTTCAACGCTTGCCTCGTGAGGCGTCGCGAGAAAGACGGCGTCGGGCTGAAGCTCGGTGATGGCATCAATCGAAGCGGGCTTGACCTCCAGATTCGTCAGGCCGCGGAGACGCGGGAACAGATCGGCCATCGTGCCGGGATGATCGCCCTTCTCACGACGAGCCGAGGCGAACAGCCCGACGAGGTCCGCGCGCGGGTGCGTCAGCAGCAGCAGCGCGAGTTCGGCGCCGCTGTAGCCGCCAGCACCGACGATGACGCAGCGAATTCGAGACGATGATGTCGAGGAGGATGCAGTCACGACGGTGGTACTCGATATGAGACGATCGGGATCGCGTTCGCTGAGCCAGGATCATCGAGGACAGGAGTGGTGATCGCCCCTCCATACTGCCCATCCCGCGCGGAGAAAGTATCTCATCGCCCGCCGGTGAGTTTGCTGAGTCGGGAGAGCAAGCGTGCCGCCTGACGTCCCGAACCGGTCGCGACGAAGATCGTGTCATCGCCAGCGACCGTGCCGAGGGCTTCGGGCAGGCGGCTCTTGTCAAGTTCGAGGGCGAGTGCTTGGGCGTGGCCTGGGCCGGTGCGCAAGACGACAAGGTTGCCTGCCTGGTTGCCGCCCCGCATATAGGCCATAAGGGCACGCTGGAGTTCGCGATCATCGACGGTGCTCTGTCCGGAGCCGCCTTCGCCGAGACGATACCCCTCGGGGCCCTTGAGCACACCGAGTTCACGCAGATCGCGTGAGAGCGTGGCCTGAGTGGCATTCACGCCTTGGGCGCGGAGGAGGCGCTGGAGTTCTTCCTGGCTGTGGATTCGGGTGCGGGCCAGAAGGTCTCGGATGCGTGCGTGGCGTGACGGTTTTTCGCTCATCGCATAACTATTCAAGATGGCGCAAGAGACGTCAAGTGAAAATACGCGAAACCTGCATGAATAGTCGGATAAACAACCGTCACTTGCAACGGTGTGATCTCGCATCGTCGCTTGTTGCGCTGGAACACGTCAGCCACCATCGACTGAAACGCGTTACCGGAGTCGTGCATCAGTTTGGTGCCGATACCGCCGAGCCCTCGTTCGGCAGCCCGAGGTGGATGAGGAAGGAGTCGAGACGGGGCTCGCGCCCGAGGTAGTCGCGGAGCGAATCGATCGCATCGCGCGTCCCGCCGCGCCCGATGACCTTGCGCCGATACTCCATACCCGCGTCGGGATTGAGCATCCCCCGCTCCCTGAACCGAACGGCCATGTCCGAGGCGTACACGAGCGACCACATGTAGCCGTAGTACCCGGCCTGATAGCCGATCAGGTGCCCGAAACTCCCTTGATAGTGCACCTGCGCGGGGGCCTTGTACGTCTGCACCTGCTCGAACAAGTCGGCGGCGGCCTTGGTCGTGTCGATCTTGCCGTCCTTTGCAGTGTGATAGATGAGGTCGGTGAGCCCGTAGTAAAACTGGTTCTCGGTATCGAGTCCCGACCCGAGACTGCGGGCCTTGATCATGCCGTCGAGCAACTCCTTGGGGAGCTTCTCGCCGGTCTTGTAGTGACGGGCGAACAGCGCAAGCACATCGGCGTCCCAGACCCATTCCTCGAACATCTGCGAGGGAGCCTCGACGAAGTCAAGTTCGACATTGGTGCCGCTGAAACGGTTGTACTTCGCCTCGCTCACGATGGTGTGCAGGCAGTGCCCGAACTCGTGGAAGAACGTCGCGACATCCTCATGGCTCAGCAGCGCGGGCTTGTCGCCGGTGGCCCGCGGGAAGTTGCAAACGAGTGCTGCGAGGGGTTTCCACTCCGTGCCGTCGGCCCAGACCTTGTGCTGCACCAGACCCCACTGGGCGAAGTGGGTGTACTTGTTGTCGCGCGGATAGAGGTCGAGATAGAACTCACCGAGCACCTTGCCGCTCGTTTTGTCCTTCACTTCGTACAACCTGGCCTCGGGGTGCCAGAGCGGGCGCTCGGCCGTGCCCGCCCTGCTGGTGATCTCGGTGTATTGCAGGCCGTAGAGGTTTTGCGTGACGCGGAAGAGCCCGTCGATCACGGCGTCAACAGGGAAGTACTCGCGGACCTTCTGCTCATCGACGGCGTACTTGGTCTTGAGCAGTTGATCCTTGATGAAGAAGAAGTCCCACGGCTGGAGTTCCGCGGCGGCGTTGCCGGATTGGGCTTTCTTGGCGGCACTGAACTCGGCGCGATCGAGCAACGCCTTCTTGCGGACCAGGGGCCTGAGTTTGTCGTAGAACTCGTTGATGCTCTGAACGGTTTTGGCCATGCGCGGCTCGGCTTCATACGCCGCCGTGCTGTCGTAGCCGAGCATGTTGGCCGCCCGGGCACGCAGTTCGAGAATCTTCTCGAGTATGTCGACATTCTTCTGACCAGCGCGGCGTTTGTTCGCCAGCCAGAGTTTCTGACGCGTGCCCTCGATCTCGCATGTCGTCATCACGGGCACATAAATCGGCGACGCCATCCCGACGAAGTACGTCTCGCCCGACTTGGGCAGTGTCGCGAGCAAATCGGCGGGAACGCCCTTGAGCTCCTCGGGTGTCAGCAGCACCGTCGTGTCGTCCTCGGCGATGTTCTTCTGGAACTCGATGGAGAGTTTGCTGATTTCTTTCTGGATTCCTGCGACCTCATCGCGTTTGTCTTTGGGCAACGTCATGCCGCTGCGCTTATAGTCGCGGAGCGTGAACTCAAGCAGGCGGGCCTGCTCACCTTCGAGTTTGGGTTTGGTGGCGGCGTACGCCATCACGGCCTTGTACAGATCTTCACGTTTGCCGAGCTCGATGCCGAAGTTCATCGCGTCCTCTTCGGCCTTCTGGCTCGTGGCTCGCAGCACGACGTCGGGCGACACGTTGCTGAGAAACACGAGCATGCTCGTGTCCTTCTCGAACTGCGCGTACAGGTCGTCGATCGCGCCGATCGTGTTATCAAACGTTCGCTGGGCATCGGGAACCGCGACAATCCTGGCAATGGAAGCGTTCGCCTTGGCAACAGCGTCGGCGATCGGAGAGATCGGCTCATCAATGCCATCGACACCAGCGAGCACAATGCCGGGAGCAAGCGGCAGCCACCGCGGCGAAAGGCACGTTCCCGCGAAGCAGAGCAGGGCCAGCATCGCCGCACGAGTGAAGGAACGCGACAAGTTGCGAAGGGTGCCGGGGGTGCTGCTGAACATGCTGATGCAAACTCCGCGAGCGATCGGAGCCCGACGGCGGGGCGAGCGCGAGGCCGTGGCGTCGACGATGTGGTCGGCGGACGCCGCCGACTCGACACGGGATGGTATCGACGCGGCGGCACAAGGTTGGTTCCGCGTTCAGGTGGTCACGGGTGACGCAGGGAAATGAAAAACGCCCCGAAAAATCCGGGGCGTCGAGCCATCGAGTAGAGATCGACGGGATTACAGCGGCACGATTGTCTTGCGGCCGACGCTGTAATAGGTGAAGCCGGTCCCGCGGATCGCCTGGGTGCGATAGAGGTTCCGTCCATCAAAGATCACCTTGCCCGCCATCACCTTGGCCATGCGGTCAAAGTCGGGGTTCTTGAACTCGTCCCAGTCGGTGCTGATGACGAGAGCGTCGGCACCCTGAAGTGCCGCGTACATGTCGTCGGCGATTTCCGCCGCGGGGCCGAGTTCGGCGCGGGCGTTGGCATTGGCAACGGGGTCGTAGCCGACGCAGGTCGCGCCATATCCGGCGGCCTTGCGGATGAGCGTGAGTGCCGGAGCTTCGCGGATGTCGTCGGTGCGCGGTTTGAAGGCGATGCCCCAGAACGCGAGTTTGCGGCCTTGAAGACCGGTCGCTCCGCCACCGACACCTTTCTTGCCGCCGAAGTGGGCGACGATCTTGTCAAAGAAGCGTTCGCGTTGTTTCTGGTTGACTTCGTGGACAGCTTTGCTGAGGCGAGCCTCGATGCCGCTCTTGTCGCCCATCATCATGCAGGCGAGGGTGTCCTTGGGGAAGCAGGACCCGCCGTAGCCGAGGCCGGGGTAAAGGAACGCTCCGCCGATGCGCTTGTCGCTGCACATGCCTTCGCGGACGCGGTTGATATCCGCGCCATAGGCCTCGCAAAGGTTGGCCATCTCGTTGATGAACGAGATTTTGGTGGCGAGGAAGTTGTTGGAGGCGTACTTCACCATCTCCGCGCTGGGAATGTCCATGATAAAAATGGGGTGCCCGTTGCGGACGAAGGGGTCGTACAACTGGCGGAACGCCTCGCCGCTGGACTCGTCTTCAACGCCGACGACGACGCGATCGGGCTTGTTGAAGTCGTTGATGGCGTCGCCTTCCTTGAGGAACTCGGGGTTGTCGGCGACCTTGAAGGGGATGTCGGCACCGGCACGGGCGCGGATGCGATCACGCATCGCGAGCGTCGTGCCCACGGGCACCGTGCTCTTCATGACGATCGTTTTGGGCTTCTGATTCGGCCCCAGGGCCTTGAGCACATCGGCCACATCGTCGGCGGCACCGTTCACATACTTCAAGTCGGTGTGCCCGCGTTCGTCGCTGGGCGTGCCGACGCAGATGAAAATCATATCGGCGTCGCGATACGCCTCGGCTTTGTCGAGGGTGAAGTGAAGGCGACCGGCCTTGATGTTGCGCTCCATCAGGTCGTCGAGGCCGGGCTCATAGATCGGCACCTCGCCACGACGGAGCTTTTCGATCTTCTTGGGATCGACGTCGAGGCAGATGACATCAACGCCGGTGTTGGAGAAACAGACGCCCGTGACCAGGCCGACGTATCCGGTGCCCACCATCGTCAGACGCATCGCATCGCTCCTGCACTCGGCCGTTCGGGGCCGGTCGGTTCTTGCTCGACCCACCACCACGATTCACGTCGGACGGGCGGGGTGGGGACTATAGGAACACGTCCGGGAAACCTGCAGCCCGTGCCCGAATCGTCGCCACACGCCGCACGCTTCATCTGCACGCGGGCCCGGTGTCTGCAATACTTGGCCCCATGCCAACCGGTTCGCGTTCCAAATCTGGTTCCAAAACTCCGCGTCGCCTGGCGACACCCCTGACGGCACGCAGTGCGGACAAGCACGCCGTGTACGAGTCGGCGGTGCAGAACCCCGACGCTGAGGTGGACTTTGTGGATCGGGTCTTTGGTCGTCTGCGAGGGCGTCGAGCGACATTGATCCGAGAGGACTTCTGCGGCACGGCGGCGACGTGCTGCGAATGGGTGCGCCGACGCAAGGCAAATCGCGCCATCGGGCTCGATTTGCACGCGCCGACGCTCGCAAACGGTAATCGTCGGCATGTGTCGACACTGACCGCCGAACAGCAGTCGCGTGTGACTCTGCTGAAGCGAAATGTTCTGGCGCCCGGCACCGACGCGAGCGGCGTAGATGCCGTGCTCGCGATGAATTTCTCATACTGGATTTTCCGCGAGCGGGCCCAACTGCTGGGGTACTTCAAGACCGTGCGGGCGTCGCTCGGGCGGGACGGGATTTTCTTCCTTGACCACTACGGCGGGCACGAGGCGATGCAAGTTCGTCCCGAGCGGCGGCGGTGCAAGGGCTTCACCTACATCTGGGACCAGGCGCGGCTCAACCCCATCGACCACGACTACCTCTGCCACATCCACTTTGAGTTCCGCGATGGCACGCGGCTGAACAAAGCGTTCACCTATCACTGGCGACTCTGGTCGCTGCCGGAGGTCGTCGACATCCTTCGCGACGCCGGGTTTGGGCACGTGACCGTGTATTGGGAGGGCGACGACGGCAACGGCGGCGGGAATGGGGTCTTTCGACCCGCACGCCGCGCCGAACCGTGCGCGACGTATGTGTCCTACATCACGGCCCACGATTGAACAGCGGCGATCCGGGGTCTCGTGCAACCGGGGATCGGCCGGCGCGGTACAACAGAGAGCAAGCCACCTCGGAACCAGCCGCGTATGCACCCAGAACAGTTCTCCAACCTGCGTCGACATTTCAAGGCGATCAAGCCCCTGCGGATCACGGTGGCTCGCGAAGTCGTGCGTGGGCTGGCCACGGCCCACCCGGAGTTCGCGCGGTGGTCCAAGAAGCGTTGGACGACCGTGGATGACTTGAACGCGCTGGTGCGAGCGGGCGTCTATCGCATCAAGAACTTCCCGGAGTTTGAGAAACTCTGCACGCGCTGGGGCAAGCGGTTCGCGTCGCTGGGCGTCGGGCATGATGGGCTGATCGAGTTTCGAACCCGCTGGCTCTCGCACTTGGCAGCCGCCAACCCGGATGTGTGGACACCAGAAGCGGCGTCGGCGTGGAGTTCATTCCTTGACGCCGCGATTGGGATCATGGCACGGGCAATCATGCAGGAGCAGGCCGAAGCCAAGACGAGGCCGTCGAAGAAGCGGGCGCGCACGGGCAATTCAATCGGGCACGCGGTGGCGGGCGCAGAACCGATCGTCCCCGCCTCGAGTGGCACGCCGATCTTTGATCCTGCGGCTGCCGACGCTCGCGCGACACGCGAGGCCAGCGCCTCACATCAACTGGTGATCCGAGATGCCACGTCGGAGGATCTGCCCGGCATCTTTGAAATCTACGATCGCGAAGTGCTGCACGGCACATGCACGTTTGATACGCAGGTGAAAACCCACGACGAGCGGCACGATTGGCTCGCACAACATCTCTCGCCCAAGTATCCGGCAATCGTCGCGGTCGACGCCACGCGGCCAAACCATGTGCTGGGGTGGGCGACGCTGTCGCCGTGGTCGACGAGATGCGCGTACGCGCGAGCGGCCGAGAACTCGGTGTATGTGCGAGAGAGCGCGCGCGGCATGGGTGTCGCCAAGGCCCTGATGCGCGAACTCGTTCTCGCAGCGCGCGCCAATCGCGTTGGCGTGATCTTGGCTCGCGTCGTCGAGGGCAATCCGCTGAGTCTGAAACTGCACGAACGCTGCGGCTTTCAGACCATCGGCATCATGCGCCGCGTCGGCGAAAAGTTCGGCCAAACGCTTGACGTGCGACTGATGGATCTGCATCTGGACGGGTATGCGCGACGCGATGCGTAGTCGCCATACTCGCGGCACTCACTTGCCTCTGGCTCGCTCGATCGCATCGAGCACGCTGGTCGGCGTGTAGGTGTCAAAGGTGATCGGCTCGGGCGAGCCCGGGCCGCTGATGGCCAGAAGCGGGATGCCGACCCAGTTGAGTTCTTTGAGTTTCGCCTGCCCGTCGGGGTTGCTGCCGGTGAGATCGACGCGCATCGGCACGACGTTCTTCTCGGCGAGCACATTGGCGACTTCGGGTCGATGAAGCACGCCTTTTTCCAGGGCCTTGCAGTTCAGGCACCACTCGGCGGTGAAGTCCAGCACGACGACCTTGCCGCTGGCGGTTGCCTCGGCGAATCGTGCGGGGGTGTAGCCGACCCACGCGATCGGGCCGGCGTCGGTGAGCGACCTCGCGAGCGCGAAGTTGCCGGTGGCGAAGGCGAGCGCGACGACGGACCACAGAAGTTTGGCGAGCATCCCCGCGCGGAGTTGCCACACTCGCGTCACCAGCCAGAGCATCGCGAGTCCGACAAACAGCGCGACAAACCACCAGTGCGTGCGGATCGGCGGATCAACTGGCTGGCGCAGCCAAGGGTCGAGCCCGGTGCCCACAAAGAACGCCGCGACGGCGAGCATGAGCAGGCCCATGACTTGCTTGACGAGTTCGCTCCATGGTCCGGTGCGCGGCACCCATGCGACGAGTTTGGGAAACGCCGCGAGCACGAGGTAGGGCAGCGCCATGCCGACGCCGATCGCACTGAATGTCGCGAGCGTGGTCGTGCGCGGTTGTGCCGTTGCCCATGCCGCCGCGCTGCCCATGAACGGCGCGGTGCACGGTGTCGAGAGGACAGCGGTGAGAATGCCGAAGCCGAAGGAGCCGGCGGTGGAGCCGCGATCGACCTCGGCGAGATAGACCTTCTGCGGCAGAGCGATCGTGAAGAGCCCCAGCATCCCCGCGGCCATGACCGCAATGAAGACGCCGACGCCCAACCCGAACCACGACGTCTGAAACAGTTGATTGATCGCGTTGAAGCCCGCGATCGCCGAGATCGCCACGCCGAGCCCGAGCCAGAACGACACGACGCCGAGGGACATGACGACGCCGAGGTAGAGACAGCGGGCGGGATTGCCGGCAATCTGGCTGAGGCTCATCACCTTGAGCGGAATCACCGGCAGGACACACGGCGTGAGATTCAGCAGAAATCCACCCACCGCCGCGAGCATGAGCAGCAACCCGACGCCAAGCGGCCCGGATGCATCGACGCTGAAACTGCTGCCGAACAGGTCGAACTTGACCGGCTTGGCGGCCTTTGCGGCATTCGAGTTGCCGCCGCCGGCCTCGGCACCCATTTTCGCGAAGACGCCGAGATCGAAGTCGGCGAAGAGTTTCGCATCCGGCTCGGCGGTGCCCGCCGCGGCTTCAGCGGCATTGATCGCGACGTCGACCGCCTGCGACTTGGGAAACTGGCACACTTTGTCGTCGCAGGCTTGATAGTCGACCTTGATTCCGACATTGACGGGGCCGCCGACGAACTGCGGCGATGCGACGATGGGAACGTACGCGACCGCATCACCTTCAAACACGTCGTACGGTTCGGGCTTGCCGGTTCCTGCGAGATCGATCTTGACGGCTTTGGCTTTGGGCCACTGGATCGGACCCTGGGTCAGGCCAGGCGGAAGCATGACCGTGATTTGAGTCGGGATCGCGGGGAAATCTCCCCACGACGCGGGCGGCTTGGGGTCGTTGGTGTGAACATGCCAGCCGTCTTGATGGCTGATGACGACTGCAATGGCAAACTGGTCACCCGCGCGGACCGCCAACCGCGAGGATGCCGCGCTTATGGAGACGGGGTCGACGGCACGGGGCTGCGCGAACGTCGGCGACGCAAACGCCGCAACGAGCAATGCCACGACCACCCGGACAACGTGAATAAGGAATCGACTGCTGCGGAACTCGGCCATGCACACCTTTCGCGGCGGGGGCGAAGCATCGGCGTCTTACCGATGTTTCATGCCGCCCACGCACACTACGCCATCGGATGCTCGCGGGTCGCGCGGCGTGGCATGAAGAAGAATCCATTCGCCCCAATCGCCCCAATCGCCCGCCCCATCGCTCGTGAACGCTGGTCGCACGGATGCTGGGACCAGAGTCCATCCACGCGCGGGGATTGAACACGTTCGGATTTTAGATGGACCTCAAGCGCAACGCTCGCCCGATCCGATATCTCTGTCGGGTTCCCCGGGTCCGGTTTCGACGCGGGTGGTTTCAACACACGCGACGGCGACTCCGGCACGAGCCAGTGTGTTTCCCCGCGCTCTTTGGCCGCGTTCTTGTCGACCCATGCCCGACGTTCTTGACCAATCCGAGGTAGACGCTCTTCTCGCCGCGGTCGAGACGGGCACCGTCGTCAAGGAAGAGACGCAGGCCCAGATTTTCAGCCGCGCCAGACACGGCAGCGACGGCGTCGAGGTCAAGCCCTACGACTTCAAACGTCCCGAGCGTGTCTCGAAGGACCAGATGCGGGCGCTGCAGACGCTGCACGAGTCCTTCGCGCGAAACTTTGGCGCGTCGCTCTCGGGCTTTCTGCGCACCATCGTCGAGGTGAAGGTCGCGACTTGCGAGCAGATGACCTTCAGCGAGTTCATCTCGGGCTTGCCTAACCCGACGAGTTTCAATCTTGTCAGCAGCGATGGGCTCGAGGGGCAGATGTGCCTTGAGATCAGCCCGCTCATTATTTATCCGATCATCGATCGTCTGCTCGGCGGCACGAGCCAGGACCTCTTCATTCCGCAGCGTCCCATGACGCTGATCGAAACACGACTCATCAGCAACATCACGACCCGCGGGCTGGCGGCGCTGGGCGAGGCGTGGGCGAGCGTCAAGAAGATGACGTTCAACATCGACGCAACCGAGAGCAATCCACAACTCGTGCAGATCGTGCCGCCCAACGAAGTCGTGGTCGTCATCGGGTTTGAACTCAAGATGAGCAATCGCGCGGGCACGATGAACCTGTGCATCCCGTACAACGTCATCGAGCCGGTGATGGAGCATCTCTCGAGCCAATCGTGGTTCACAAGTTCGAAGAACCAGCGCTCGGAGGAAACGGAGAAGCAAATCGGCTCATCGCTGACCCGCGCGTCGGTTGAAGTGACGGGGATGCTGGCCACCACCACGATCACCGTCCGCGATCTGCTCCTGATGACCCCGGGCGACATCATCGTCACCGATCGCTCGGCCCAGAAGCCGGTGGTGGTGTGCGTGGAGGGCGAACGGAAGTTCATCGCCGAGGTGGGCAAGTACAAGCAATCGCGAGCATTGCGGATTCTCCGCTCGGTGACCCCCGAAGAGCGCGTCTGACCCCGCTCCAACCCGCGTTCACGTCCCGGAGCTTGGCGGATCTTTCATTTGATCCGGTGCCCGAGGACCACTATTGTCTGTTTGGGGAATGTCCCCGCCGCGGCTTGGCGTGCGAACACGTCGGCTTCGGTCTTCTGACGGAAATGGCACGCATGGCACGCACGGCGTTCAACCATGGTCGGTAATCGGTCCACCCCGATTTGCGGGTGCGCGTGCCGTTTGGCACGCCGCTGGCAAGCCCGGTTGGTCCGGTTCTCGGGCGCGGCCCATCGGGTCGAAGTCCGGGCTCCGGCCAGTGCAGCGGTTGGAGCGTCCGTCTTCTGCGGCCGGTCGGTGAGTCGGGCCTTGGGCCCACCACTCTGACCCGCCGCGCAAGGCGCGGGTTCATCCACCGTTTCTGTCAGAAGGCCACGCGCGCGTGGCCTTCCGTGTTTTTGGTCCTGTTGGAAATCTCGTCATCTTGACATTCAGGCATCTTCGGAGAATCGCATGAACGGCACTGAAATGCTCCGCATCCTCGACTCGATCGCCCGCGAGCGCAGCATTGACCGCTCGCTGCTGCTGCGAGACCTTGAACTCGCGATGGTCTCCGCCGCCCGCAAGCACTTCAACACCCTCGACACCGAAGAGTTCGCGGCTCGGATCGATCCACAGTCGGGCGCGATGTCGATCACTCGCCATGGCGAACCGCTGGACATGACGCCGCAGGCGTTCGGTCGCATCGCGGCCCAGACGTTCAAGCAGGTGATGATCCAGAAGTTCCGCGACGATGAGCGAAGCACCATTCTCGAAGAGTTCACCAAACGCGTCGGCGACATCGTCACCGGCACGGCCCAGCGTTACGAGGGTGGCAGCCTCGTCGTGACGATCGATCGCGCCGAGGCGTTCATGCCCCGCAGCGAGCAGATCCCCGGCGAGCAGTTCAACCCCGGCGATCGCGTTCGCTGCCTGATCCTCGACGTCCGCGACGCGGGCAGCCAGGTGAAGATCGTTCTCAGCCGCGGCAATCCCGACTTCATCAAGCGGCTCTTCGAAGTCGAAGTGCCGGAAGTCGCCGAGCGCATCATCGAGATCAAGGCGATGGCCCGCGAGGCCGGGTATCGCACCAAGATGGCGGTGACTTCCGTCGACTCCAAGGTCGATGCCGTCGGCGCGTGCGTCGGCGTCCGCGGCTCTCGCATCAAGAACATCGTCGACGAACTCAACGGCGAGAAGATCGACATCGTGCGCTGGAATGAGTCCAGCCAGATTCTGATCCAGAACGCGCTCAAGCCCGCCGAAGTGGCGGAGATCAGCCTGTGCTTTGAACTTGGTCGCGCGACGGTCGTCGTCCGCGACGATCAGCTGTCGCTCGCCATCGGCAAGCGCGGGCAGAACGTGCGCCTCGCCGCGCGTCTCACCGGCTGGGATATTGACATCCTCACCCCTGAGGAGTTCAACAAGGGCCTGGAGATCATGACCCAGACGATGCAGGAGATCCCCGGCATCACCGAGGCGATGCTCGACAAACTTGCGGCACTCGGCATGGTCAGCGTCTTTGACCTCGAGGAGGTTGGCGCGGGCGTGCTGCAGTCCGAACTGGGCATGGACGAGGAGACCGTCAAGGTCGTCATGGAGCGCATCGGCGTCAAGGCCAAGGAAGTCGCAGAGCAGCAGCAGAAGGACAAAGAAGCCAAGGAAGCCAAGGCCCGCGAAGACGCGGCCGCAGCTCGGGCTCTCCTCGAAGGTGGGGCGGCGGCGGCGGGCGAAGCCGGCGAAGCGGCGGCCAGCGCCATCCTCGCCGCGGGCAGCGCTCCCGCGCCGAACAAGGACGACGAGGCCCGGGCGGCCGACATCCTCGGCCAGAACTGATTCACTCCCTCCGGCACCGCTTGACAGCGACGCCGGAGATTGTCTGCGGACGGTCTTGCAAGGTTTGAGGGCGGCTTTCGGAGGTCGGTTTGGCTACCAAGCGCATCCACAATTTGGCGAAAGAACTCGGCATCGAATCCAAGGCCATCGTGGCCAAGTGTCAGGCCGAGGGCATTCCCGCGACGACCATCAAGGACCACATGTCCACGGTGTCGGCCGGGCTTGAAGCGACGATCCGCGAGTGGTTCAGCAGCGGCTCACCTTCGACCGCCGTCGAGACCACCGAGCACGTCGACGCCGCTGCGGTCAAGACCAAGAAGTCCGCGCCCAAGAAGAAGTCCGCGAAGGGTGAAGGCGAGTCCGATGCGGATTCGGGCGGAATCGCCACCGCGATCGAGGCCCCCGCGCCTGTCGCCCCGCCGCCGGCACCCAAGCCCGCACCCGTCAAGGCACCGCCCCCGACGCTGGTTTCTCCCGTCGCCCCCGCGGGCACAACGCTGACCGCGACCAAGATCGCGCCGTCGCCCGTCGCTCCCCCGCCACCGCCCGCCCCGGCCCGAGTCGCCGCCGCGCCGGTGGAGCCTCGCGAGTCCACGGGTGTCGCGGCAAGCGCACCGGGGTCGACTGGCTCTCCTGCCGCGCCGCCGTCGCACTCGTCGACGCCCGCTACCCCGCCGCGCCCGCCCGCGCCCACGCGGATCGCGCCGATGAACGTGCCGACCCGTCCAACCATGGTCGGCCCGGCTGGCCCCAAGCTTGAAGTCCGCGCCCCGGTCAAACTCGCAGGCCCCAAAGTCGTTCGTATCGAGGCGGCCGAGCAGGTCGAAGCCCCGCGTCCACGTCGCGTCGGTCCGCCCAGCGGCACGGGCGGCGCGCGCCCCGGCGGTGCTCCGCGCGCGGGAGACGACGATGATCGCGGTCGCAGCCCGCGCCGCAAGACCGGCCCCGGCGGCGGTGGCCCCAGCGGCGGCGCAGGCGCGGGTGCCAAGCGTTCGACCGGCACCGGCGTGCCCCAGCGTCGTCGCGCGTCCAGTGGCGAGGAATGGGTCGGCGCGGGCCCGGGCGTCTTCAGCGAGCAGGACCTCGCCGAGCGCGAGGCACGCCTGCTCCGCTCCAGCGGCTTGCTCAAGAAGCGTCGCCAGGACCTCAACAAGAAGCAAGGCCCCGGCGGCATGATGCAGGACGGCCCGGCCGAGGGCAAGGTGCGCATCGCCGCGCCCTTCACGATCAAGGACCTCTCCGCCGCCACCGGCGTGAAGGCCGCCGACATCGTCAAGAAGTTGTTCCTTGAAGGCGTGATGGCGACGATCAACTCGGGCATCGACCCCAACAAGGCCGCCGAGATCATGATCGACTTCGACGTCGAACTCGAAGTGACCGAGGCCAAGACCGCCGAGGAAGCGATCCACGACGACGCCGAGACCCGCGACACCGTCGACCAGCGTCCGCGTGGCCCGGTGGTCACGATCCTCGGCCACGTCGACCACGGCAAGACCAGTTTGCTCGACAAGATCCGCAACGCCAACGTCGCCGCGGGCGAGGCGGGCGGCATCACCCAGCGCACCAGCGCGTTCCGCGTCAGTGTCAAGGTCGCGGGCGAGGACAAGGAGATCGTCTTCCTCGACACGCCCGGCCACGAGGCGTTCACGTCGATGCGTGCCCGCGGCGCGAACATGACGGACGTGGTCGTGCTGGTGGTCTCGGCCCCCGAGGGCGTCATGCCCCAGACCATCGAGAGCATCAACCACGCCAAAGCCGCCAAGGTGCCGATCGTGGTCGCCCTCAACAAGATCGACCGCCCCGACGCGACCGAGGCCCAGATCCAGCGTGCGCTGGGCGTCCTGGCCGAGCACGGGCTCAACCCCGTCGAGTGGGGCGGCGATACTGAAGTCGTCAAGACCTCGGCCACGACGGGCCTTGGTATCCCTCAACTGCTTGAAACCCTCGACTATCAGGCCCAGCTCAAGGAACTCAAAGCCGACTTCGGCGGCGCGGCCCGCGGCACGGTCGTCGAGGCTCGCACCGAGGAAGGCCGGGGCGCGGTCGCCAACATCCTTGTCCAGCAGGGACGCCTCAAGGTCGGAGATTTCATCGTCGCGGGCCGCGGGTTTGGTCGCATCCGCGACATCACTGACGATCGAGGCAACAAGCTCCGCGAGGCCCTTCCCCCGATGCCCGTGCAGATCTCGGGCATCGACATGGTCCCCGACGCGGGCGACAAGTTCTACATCGTCGACTCGCTCCGCAAGGCCGAGGAGGCCGCCGAGCAGCGTCGCCATCGCGAACGCGAGCAGCAACTGGCCCAGCCCAAGCTGACGCTCGACAACATGTTCGCGCAGATGGGCGACTCGGAGGTCAAGGAGATCAACGTCGTGCTGCGCGTGGCCGAGCAGGGCACCGCCGACGTGCTCAAGCAGCAGATCGAGAAGATCACGACGCCGGAGGTCAAGCTCCGCGTCTTGCAGGCGGCGATCGGCGGCATCACCGAGAGCGACATCGTGCTCGCCGAAGCCAGCCGCGCGACGGTCATCGGCTTCAACGTCATCGCGTCGGGCAAGGCCCGCACGCTGGCGGAGCAGAAGGGCGTCGAGATCCGCACCTATCAGGTCATCTACGACATCACCGACGACCTCAAGAAGGCCGCCGAGGGCATGCTCGCCCCGGAACTGCGCCAGGAAGTCCTCGGCCACGCCGAAGTTCGCAAGGTCTTCAAGGTCACCAAGGTCGGCACCATCGCCGGCTGCTACATCACCGACGGCACGGTGCAGCGCGACGCGCTCATCCGCGTCACCCGCAACGGCATCGTCATCGAGAACGATCGCAAACTCGACCAGCTCAAGCGTTTCAAGGACGACGCCAAGGACGTCCGCGCGGGGATGGAGTGCGGCATGAAGATCGACGGGTACGACGACATCAAGGAGGGCGACATCCTCGAGTGCTACAAGCAGGTCGAAGTGAAACGATCGCTGTAAGCCGGAAGTGGCGAAGTGAAGAACCGTGGCGAACGCGATGAGCGTGCGTCGGATGTTGGGTGGATCGTTCCTTCGCTTCGCGGGCGTGCCAGCCCCTCCCCTCCCGGGAGAGGCTGGGGGCGGGTTCCGCGAAGGGGGGTCGGCGGGGTGGATTGGTCTGAATGCCGCGTCCGGCTCGTCTCTGCCGAGTTGGAATCATCGCGACGCGTGTCTCGCGATGTCTCAACAAGACCCGAGCCCACGGGACGAAACCCACGTTGGAGGGCCAAGAACGATGATTGTGGTGGCTGGCTCGGCTCCCGCGACGCCCGTCCCAGCTCCCGCGACGCCCGTCCCGTGTCTCAAGGTGCTCGTCCCGATTCCCGCGACAGGCGGCGTTTCCTGCGCGAGACCCGCCTTGGTTCATCCCCCGATCAGTGCGGAGAACCTGAGAATCGAGCTCGCCACGCGCGACTGATCACCCGCCTCCAACGCCCTGCCTTTCGCTTCGCCACTTCGCCGTTTCGCCGCCTTGCAACTTCGTGCCTTCTCCCGCCTGGTCTCCGCGTCTGCTCGTCTCTTCTCCCCCGCCATGCTCATCGGCCTCTTGCACATCCACCTGCTCATCCACGGCTCCGAGTCGCTCAAGGACAAACGCCGCGTGGTCAAGAGCCTCAAGGACCGGCTCCACCGCGAGCACATGGTCTCGATCGCCGAGGTCGCGCAGCACGACATCCTCAACAGCGCGGTGCTCGGCCTCGCGCTGGTCGGCCACGACGGCAAGCACATCGGCGAGTCGCTGGACCGCATCTCGACCAAACTGCGTCAGTTGCACGACGCCGAGGTCGCGTCGATCGCCCGGCAGGTGCTCCACGCGGCCGATCTTGATCTGGCCGCGGACGAGGGCCCCGACGAAGACGCGCTGGCGAAGGAAATGCTGGCGTACATGAACGATCCGGCGATCACCTCGCATCACACCCCCCAGGAAGGAAAGGCATCGGAGTACCACAGAAGGGACGACAAGAAGTAGATGGCACAGCGAAGAGAAGCCATGGGGAGAAGAAACCTCCTGAAATGTCTTGATCCGCTCCCTCCTCTTCCATTCGATGCCTTTGATTGCGACGTGTCTTCGTGTCTGTCTCTGAGTCCTCCGCGTTCCTGGCCTTTGCCTTTGTCTTCTCGAACGTCCTCTGAACTCCTGAAAGAGCAGCCGCAGTGAACAAGCGTCCCCATCAACTCGAAAGCGTGATCCGCGAGACGGTCCAGAAGTGCCTCGATCGCGGTCTGCAGGACCCGCGCGTCAGCGGCATGATCACCATCACCAGCGTGAAGGTGAGCGAAGACCTGCGCGAGGCGTCGCTGCTCGTTTCGGTCATGCCCGAGGACGCTGAGAACCTGACGCTGCACGGGCTGACCCACGCCTCCGGGTTTCTCCGCAAGAAACTCGGCGAAGTCATTCAGGGGCGGCACCTCCCCCAGCTGCACTTCAAGATCGACCACCAGATCAAGAAGCAGGCCGCGGTCATCGACGCGCTGGCCAAGGTCGCCGCCGAACGCGAAGCGCTGCTCGCGCAGGGCATCGCGCCGCCCGCCGCGGAACCCTCAGAAAGAGCCGACGCCGCAACGCCCGCGAGCCAAGAATCCGCAGCGAAGACACCATCGCCGACGCAGCCCCCGGCCGACGCCCCGGCACCGACCCCCGCAGGCGGCGGCTGGCTCAAGCGTTCGACCGGCGACGCACACGGGAAGGGACAGGCTCTGTGAGTCCAAGCGATCCATCCAAGACGCTCGCGTCGCTCCTGAAGAAACTCAAGAGCCATCACGGCGAACTGCTGCACCAGCCCATCAACGCCTGGCTTGCGCCCAAACTTCCCGCCCCGGTTCCCGTCATGGTCGCCGCGCCGATCGAGGATGTCGACACCGCCGACGCCGACAACGACGACGCCTCCGACTCGGAGGAACGCGAGTCTTCCTCGCGCGAGGAGCCGGTTTTCGCGACTCCCGCCGCGGCCGAAGAGGATCCGCTCGTGCAGGAACTCGTCTTCTCGTTCCTCCTCTGGGACGCCAGCACGACGCAGGCCCGCAACCTGATGAAGCGGCTGTGCGAGACGTTCGTCGATCTCAATGAACTCCGCGTCTGTCTGGCCGACGAGCTCGCCGAAGTCTTCGGCGACCGATATCCGAGGGCGTGGGAGCGCGCCCAGCGACTGCGTGCGACGCTGCACGATCTCTACAAGCGTGAGCACGGCATGCGCCTCTCGCATCTGGCACAGTCCGGCAAGCGCGACACCCGCGGCTATCTCGATTCGCTCGACGGCATTCCCGCGTTCGTCGCCGCAAGGATGTTTCTTCTTGGTTTCGGCGGACACGCGATTCCCTGCGACAGCAGACTGGTTGAACTGCTCGCCGACGAAGGCGCGATCGACAAGGACATGACCGATCCGGCGGACGCCGGATCGTGGCTCGAACGCCAGATTCGTGCCGCCGACGCGCAAGAAGCCGGGTTGCTCTTGCAAGCGTGGTCGGACGAGAAGGGCTCGGCACCCAAGCGTGAGAAGCGCCCGCTGGATCCCTACGGCCTCGAACAGGCGGTCGCGGAGGCGCGGGCGGCGGCTCGGGCCGGGATGCCGGTGCGTCCACAGGCACCGGCCAGTGGCTCGGGCAAACCTTCCAAGAGCGAGGCCAAGCCCGACGCGAAGCCGGAAAAGCCCGCCAAGGCCAAGCCCACTCGGCCGGGCAAGTCGAGCAAAGCCAAGGGTCGATAGAACAAGCCGCAGCCCGCGCGACGTACTGTTTCGGGCGTGCGCCGCAGGCACCGGGCGCGCCGCCCAACGGAGATCGCGCGTGAAGCACGGAAGCAAGGCCCGCCGTCCCCAACCAGCCGTTTCGCGTGTTATGCATGCGCTTCGCCCGAAGCCCGCCCGTCGCGACGGCTCGACACTGCGACTGGCCTTTTCACTCGCGACGCTGTCGACGGCGATGCTGACGCCGCTGATGCTTGTCGGGTGCGCGGGCGGCACGTCCTCTCGCGAAACGTCAGCGTCGAACACCCCAGCCGATCCGCTCCTGACGCTCAAGGAAATGGCACTGCGTGAGCAAAACACGCCAAACGAAGCCGCCCGTGCGCTCTCGCCCGCGCCCGGTGTGGATGTTGACGCCGTTCGACCCCTCGATGCAGCCCAACTCGCCGCGGGCAGTGCCGCGGTGTTGTCAATCAATGATGCGATCGCGGCCGCAAGCAAGTCGTTCTCGTTGAATCTTGCTCCGCCGCCGACGGGCGACGAACAGTTGGATCTGGAGTCCAAGACTGCGGCGATGAAGGCGTACGCGTCGGGACTGCAGAAACTTGCCGATGAGCGAGTCGAGGACGGGCTGGCGGACCTGATGCAGGCGAAGGAACTTGATCCGCGATCGCCGCACATCTGGCGTGCGATCGGCGACGCGTACGCGCTGGCGGGGCGACGTCCGTCGGCGCTGGGCGCATATCAGCAGGCGATTCGCCAGGGCGGGCGCGAGGCGCGGCTCTTTGCCGCACTCGGTCGCGAAGCACTCCGCACGCGCCGCCTCGATGTCGCCGTTGGCCTGCTCGATCAGGCCCGCAAGTGCCCCGACGCTGCGGATGACGAAGGCGTGCGCTGGCTCGTGACCGCCGACATGGGCGAAGCGTTGGCTGATCTTGGGTACCTCGACGCGGCCCGGCAACTGCTCGCGTCGCTGCGTGAGATGCCGATCGCGTTCCCGGGGCAGACGCGCATGCGCCCGGAAGTTTCCGACCTGTATCGGCGTCGGGCGGAACTGCTGCAGCGATCGGGCGATCTGTCGATGAAACTCGGGCGCGGCGAAGAGGCCGCCCAGTCCTACGCCGCCGCCGCCATGTGGGAAAGCATCGACCCCGGGGCTGTGCTCGCTCGACGCGTCGACGCGCTGACGCGTCTTGGTCGGCCGGGCCAGGCTTCACTCGTGCTTCTTGAAGAGATCTCGCGCGACCGCGGGCAGATCGATGAACGACAACTCTCGCTGATCCGCTGGCTCGCCGGCGTGCAGGGTGTCGCCACGCCTCTCGCCGATGGGTTGGGCGCGATCGAGCGTGACCTGGGCACGAACGCCGCCCCGAGCGCGGCATCGCGTCTGTTGCTCGCGCGTGCCGCGGTGCTGAGCGACGCCGACGCAAGAACGCTGCTGCGTCAACACCTGCTCGTCCATCCCACAGACACCGAGACGCTCGGAGAACTGCTCCGCCGCGTCGGGGACTCCGCGACGGCTCGCGGCGGCGAAATCGCCCCGCTGGCCAACGCCCGCCCCGACCTTGCCGAACTCTACAGCGAGACGATGATCGCGCACGGCGTCGATGTGCTTCGCACGATCGGCGCACTTGAAAGCGACAACAAGCGCGGCAGTCGACTTGTCGCGGCACACGCCCTGCAGAAACTCGGGCTCTTTGATCGCTCGTGGTCGAATGTGGCCGCGCTGCCCGGTGACGCGCCCGAATCCCTCGCTGATCGCGCGACGCTGGCGGCGAAGCTCGGCAAGTATGATGAAGCCGCGCGCGTGCTCGACGCGATACCGCAAGAACGCCGCGTCGAGCGGGCGATCGCGTTGCGAGCCCTGCAGCGGTATCGCGACGCGTACGAGGCGATTGAATCCGCCGCCAACGCGGCCGCGACGCCTGCGACCCTGATGCTCGCCGCGGAACTCGCGCTGCGCACAGGGCGCGTGAGCGATACGGAGCGATTCCTCCGCGCGGTCGTCGAGAAGGACCCCGGCAACGAGCAAGCCGCGGAATCACTGATCAGCATCTATTCGCCGCCTTCTCCGATCGCAAGCGACGACAAACTCGGCTTCCTTGTCCGCAGCATCCGCGAGTCGCAGCCCTCAAGCCGCGTGATTCGGCAACTTGCCGCACGCGAACTGCTGCAACGCGGCTTGTGGTCCCAGGCCGAGGCCGCGTTTATTGGACTGGCCGAGCAAGGCACGCCGCTGCCCGACGACGTCGACGCCCTGGTCTCGTCGTGGGAACGACAGGTGGGGCCCGATTTGACGATGCCGCAGGCCGCTGCGTCGATCGAACGCGGCGAACGCTGGCTTGGTCGCAAACTTGAGCGGCACCCGGACTCGCCCTGGTTGATCGCTGGGTTGGCACGACTGCACGCCGCGAGCGGCGAGGGCACCAAGGCCGAGACGCTGCTCGCGGAGCATCTCAAAGCCATGCCGCTGCCGGATCTGGCCCGCCAACGAGAGCGGGTGATCCGCGACTCACTCAATCGACCCGAGGACGCTGACGAAATGGCGCTGCAGCGACTTGCGGTCGCTCCTCGCACGATCGAAACGGCTCTTGAGCGGGCCGAGACGCTCGCACGCGCAGGGCGAGCCGCGGAGAGCGCGGAGGCGCTTCGGGCCGGAACGCCGGCGGACGTGCCGCTCTCTGGCGAACAGGCGTCGCGCCTCGCGGCGTTGATCGGTCGCGTCACGCAGACCGAACTGCAAGCGTCGCCGACTGGCAGTCCCGGCGCGACAGCCCTGATGGAGTTTGCGACGGCTCGGCGCGTTCCGCTGTCGCCTCAGTTGCAGGATGCCCGGATCGCCCTGATGTACCGGCAGCGACCCGACGACACGGACGCGATCCGCGAAGCAATCACCGCGATCAGCCAAGGTGATGAGAACCGGGCCGAGGCGACCGTGCGTCGCGCCGGGCAACTGCTGTTCACGCTCGGCGATCGTCTCACGACGCTGCGATTCCTGATCGTCGCGCTCTCCGCGGTGCCGACTGCCGCCCCGGAACTCTGCCAGAACATGTTCGCGCTCACCGCCCAGCACGGGTCGGCGGACGACGCCCGCGCTTTCGCTGCGGCGCTGGGCGACGAGCGGATCGTGTCGTTGATGCAGATTATCAGCAATACCGGGCTTGCCGCCCTGAGCCCGGGCGAGGCCCGTGTCGAGTTCTTCCGCACGCTCGGGGACGCCGCGACGAGCATCGCCCGTGACGAAGCCGCGGAAGAGATGTACCGCGCGGCGCTCACGCTCGACCCCGCGCACGCGATGACGAACAACAATCTCGGCTACTTCCTCCTCGACGCCGGACGCAAACTCGAAGACGCCGCGGTGATGATCGAGCGGGCGTATCGCGCCGAGCCCAACGCGGCCAACATCATCGATTCCCTCGCGTGGCTGCGCTATAAACAGGGCGTCATCGAAGATCGACGCTCGCCCACGGGCAAGGTCGAGATGGAGGGCGCGATCACGCTGCTGCTTCGCGCCAGCGATCTTGAGGGTGACAGCAACTTCGAGATGCTCGACCACCTCGGCGATGCCCAGTTCAAGGCCGGACGCCCAGACGACGCGAAACGGCGCTGGCAGCAGGCGCTTGAACTCGTGCGCGGCGAGATCGAAGTCGCCGATGCCGAAGCCCGCATCGCCGATCGCCGCGCGAGCGAGCCCGGTCAGCAAACCGCGCCCATCTCGCCAGCAATGAAGCGTCTGCGCGACAAGTCGGCAACGCTGGCCGACAAGATCGCGGCACTGTCGGAAGGCCGGGTTCCGGCGGTGTCACCGTCGGGCGTGCTCCCGCCGCCCCCGCTCGCCGAAGCCAGCGGCGAGTCATCGAACTAGGGTATGCCTGACGGATGGTTTTGGTGGCCCGGTTCTGCGAGCCGGGCCGTTGGGCGATCGACTTCTCAAGCAACACGGCACGCTTCGGAGACTCGTGCCACCACAATCCCGATCCGTCAGAAAGAGCCTATTCCCCCCACACGCGGGCTTCATCGCGACCAAGTCGCGCCGCACGCACGAGGAACCTTCGCTTTGGCCGGGCACAACAAGTGGAGCAAGATCAAGCATCGCAAGGCCGTCGTCGACAAGCGTCGCGGCAAGGTGTGGACCAAAGTCGCCAAGGCGATTATCGTCGCCGCCAAGCACGGCGGGCCCGATCCGGCGTTCAACCTCACCCTTCGCTACGCCATGGATGAGGCCCGCTACGCCAACATGCCGCGAGATGTGATCGAACGCGCGATCAAGAAGGGCGCGGGCGGCGAGGACACGTCGAACTATGAGACGGTTCGATATGAGGGGTACGCGCCCGGCAGCGTTGCGGTCATCGTCGACTGCCTGACCGACAATCGAACCCGCACCGCGGCCGACGTGCGAAATGCCTTTGTGAAGTCCGATGGCAACCTCGGCACGAGCGGTTGCGTCGGGTACATGTTCCAACATCGCGGGCAGATCGTGATCGAAGCTGCAGGAGTGGACCCCGACGCGATCATGAACGCCGCGGTCGATGCGGGCGCGAGCGATGTGGAGCCGCCCGCATCCGGCGATCAGCCGGGCGAGGAGGGCGTGTGGATCATCGCCACCGAGCCGACCGAGTTTCAGCGCGTCAAGGACGCGATCGAAAAGGCGGGCTTCACTATTGCGGCGGCCGAACTGGCGATGATCCCCGACACCCGTGTCGCCGTCACGGGCGATGCCGCCGAATCGGTGCAGACTCTCATCGATGAACTTGAAGAACTCGACGACGTCCAGAAGGTGTACACGAGCGCTGAGGGGATGTGAAGCCGCTCACTTGAGTTCCACACTCCAATAGGCCGCGTCGAGGAACTGCTTCCACGACGTGTACTTCTCCTGACCAAGCCGCAGCGCGATCAACGGATTGCGCTTCGGGCGTTCGGGCTTGCGGGTCAAGCGCATGCCGGCCTGATCGGGCGTGCGGCCACCTTTGCGCGCGTTGCAGCGAATGCACGAGCAGACCAGGTTCTCCCACGAATCGCCGCCGCCCGCGGTGCGAGGCACGACGTGGTCGATCGACAGTTCCGACGTGGGGAAGTGGCGGCCGCAGTATTGACACATGTTGCGATCTCGCGCGAACAAGTTGCGACGGTTGAGTTTCACCGTCTGTTCAGGGAGCCGGTCGTAGCCCAGCAACCGGATGATGCGCGGCACAGCGATCTCGAAACGCACGGTTCGGATCCAGTCGTGCGTCGCGCCCTCGAACCGGTCGCGTGCGAGCGACACCTCGGCCCACGACTCGAAGTCAAAGTTGAGATAGCGCGGGCCTTCGCTCGCGTTCTCAACGTGGATCACTTCTGCAATGTCGCGCGCGAGCATGCAGAACGCTCGCTTTGCGGAGATGACGCGCACCGCGACGTAGAGCCGATTGAGCACCAGCACCTTGGAGTTCAGGCCATCACTGTTGCCCGCAAACGCCGCGACACTCAGCGGCGAGTCGTCGTCACAATCCTCGGCTTCGAGTTCGGCATGGATGCGAGCTTCGAGTGCCGCGGCTTGGGCGGCCGACATCGCCCGCCGGGTCTTTCGGTCGGGGCCGCGATCGGGATGTTTCTGGGGGTGGGCCATCAGGCACGCGATCGGCTTGCGCCCGAGCATGCACCGGCACCATGCCGGCGCAGTGGCCGGGGAGTTCTTCCGGACGTGATTGTATTCGACTTTCAGCGAATGGGTTATGAAGCCAAAGACAATTCCAACCCGCCAAGGTCGGCTCGCGTTCGGCATGGTCGATGGGGTCTTTGCGGCGCGATCCGTGCAGGCGATTCATCCCGCCGCGCAGCCACTCAATGCACGTCGTGGGCGGCGAGCCAACGCTCGGCGTCAAGCGCGGCCTGGCAACCCATGCCCGCAGCCGTCACCGCCTGGCGATACTCCGCATCAGCCACATCACCGGCGGCGAAGACGCCGTCGATGTTGGTGCGACTGCCGCGACTGGCGAGTTCGACATAGCCCTTCTCGGTGAATTTCAGACCCGAGCCTTGAAGGAAGCGCGTCGCGGGCGTGTGCCCGATCGCGATGAAAAGCCCCTTGACATCGAGCGTCGAAGTCTCGCCGGTGATGGTGTCGCGGAGTCGCACGCCGCTGATCTTCTCATCGCCCAGCACATCCTCCACGGCCTTATTGAAGAGCACCTTGGCGTTGGGGCGATCGAGAAAGCGTTTCTGCATGATCTTGCTGGCGCGGAGCGAGTCTCGCCGGTGAATGACATAGACCTCGCTTGCAAACTTGGTGAGGTAGGTCGCTTCTTCCATCGCCGTGTCGCCGCCGCCGACGACCGCGAGCGGCTGGCCGCGGAAGCAAGGCAGTGCCCCATCGCACACCGCGCACGCCGAGACGCCGCCACCGGACATCGCAAGGCGCATCTCGTTGGGTAAGCCGAGCCAGTTGGCCGTCGCGCCGGTGGCGACGATCACGGAATGCGTCTTGACGACCTGGCCACCCGCGACATGCAACTCGAACGGACGCATGGAGAAGTCACATCGCTCGATATCCTCGCCAACAACGCGTGTGCCGAATCGTTCGGCCTGCTGCTGAAACTTGGCCATCATCTCCGGCCCCATCACGCCGTCCGGGAAGCCGGGATAGTTTTCGACCTCGGTGGTGAGCATGAGTTGCCCGCCAGGAAGCGAGATTGCGGGGTCCTGCTTAGGCGTTCCGGTGTACACGACGGGAGCGAGTTGAGCACGGGCGGCATAAATCGCCGCCGTCCAACCCGCGGGCCCGGAACCGATGATGATGACTTTGTGAACGCCGGTGCTCGACATCTGTGCCTCACGGATTCGGGCGAGGGTTACTTGAGTTCGCCGCTATCCATGAGATGCTGGCGGTACAGGGAAATGACAGGCGGCCAGATCAAATAATCCGCGCCCGCGGCGGGCTTGGCCGTGTTCTGCACCAGCCGTGCCCAGTCGGCGCGATAGTCCGACCCCATCGAGTAGATGATGAACACGTCCTGCGCGAGCGTCAGTTTGAAGTTCTCGCCCTGCTGCGTGATGATCGTCACCGGGTGCGGCTGGGGCTCTTCGTTCTTGCCAAACTGGTCCTTGGTATCGCGCATCGGCACGAAGTACCGCATCGGCGGTTGGGCACCGGCGGCGCGATTGGGGTTGAACGGGTCTGCTTCGAAACTCTGAATCCACTCGCGACCGCGTGCCGACGACATCTGCGGCGGGAAGCCCTTGGTCTGTCGGGCATAGCCCATGACGGCGAGCACCGACCGCGTGCCGACGATCTCGGTGCGGAAGACCTGCCGCGCTTCGAACAGCGGCGTCAGATCGCCGAGCGTGAGATCAAGCACCGCGAGGGCGGCGTGATCGATCTTGCTCATAAACGGCGGCACCTGATTTCGCTGGTCGAACCAATCCAGCGGCCAGCGGCTTTCAAAGTCGGAGTTGGCACGCTGCAACGCTTCGGTCGCATCGAACCAGTTCTTTTGCAGACCTGCGGCGTTGCGCCAATACGCCGACTCACCGAAACGACGCAGCGGCAGATCGCCCGCGCCAAGCCGCGTCATCACAATCGAAAACTTCTGCGCGTCCGCCCCGCCGCGCGGCACATACACCGCCGCGAGCACCTGATCCGCGCCGAGCCGCTCGGCCTTCGGATAGCGCAAACGGTCCGGACGCAGATCGCCCTTGATCGGCTCCAGTCTCGCAATCAAATCCTTGATCTTTGCGTCCGTCAGTTTCTTCCCCGCGCGATCGTCCAAATAGGCGATATCGCGGATGCGTTCCAGGCCTTGGGCGGCGGCGTTGTACCCCCACAGAGCTTCGCGTGTAAACTGACGATCCGCCATCTGACGCCCAAGGATCACTTGCTGCCACAGCACCTCGATCGCGCCGTCGGCTTCACCCGCCGCAAGCCGCCGCGTCGCGTCGACGTTGGTGAGTAGAGCCAGATTGTCCATCGCGGTCAGATACAGAGGCTGCGAACTCGAGAGCATCGGCGGATCGCCGAGATCGGTGTACATCTTCGCCCGCACCAGATCGGGCGACACCGCCTCCGCGCCGTACGGCTGCCCAAAGGCCATCGGCGCTCCCGGAACGCTCGCGGTCGCTCTGGCCAGGGCGGCGAGCACGGCCTTCTGGTTCGCACCCTCGGCCCACGCCTTCACTTGTGCCCAGTTCGGGCTCGTCGTCGTGAGCAGGGCCGCCTGCTCGCGCGTACCGAGCACCGACGGAGCCGCTTCCAATTTTGCGAGCGCGGGCAGCAGAATGGTGTCGCTGCGCTTTGCGGCTTCGACATCCGCGTAGAGCGCATTGGCTTGATTGACAAAGTCGTCCGCCCTCGCGATGGGCAAAAGGGCGACGACCAGAACACTTCCGACGAGAGCGATGCTGGAGAGGTTTCGCATGGCGACGCCATGGTAGCCGCCGCCTTCAAGGCTTGCCCGCCAAATGGCATCCCGCGGCCTCTGCCGCTCGGAAAGCCGCGATCGCGTCACGGCAGCAACTGGCTCAGTCGAATCTCGTCCAGGTCCAGTTCGCGTTCAAGTTTGCGGAACAACTGGTCGTTGATTTCGCCGCTCTCTCGCATCGCGACAATCGTGCGTCGCTCGACGCCGATGAGTTCCAGCCGGGCCCGCAGCCCCTCCCTCGACTCCAACGCCGCGGTCGCCGTGCGATCGAGCAGTGCCGCGATCTTGAGTTGCTCCAGTCGCTTCTCGTACTGCTCGCGGACGCGGGCGGCGGAGGCCGGGTCGGTCGCCGCGGGCGTTCCGAGTTTTTCCAGGTGTTCATACCCGGCCAGCACCGCACGCGACCTCGCTTCGATCTCGCCGGCGCACTCGGTTTCCTCGCCGACCTCCAGACCCAGTCGCCGGATCAGCGGTTCAAGCGTCAGCCCCTGCACCACGAGCGTCACCAAGATTACCGCGAACACGAGAAGCACCACCAGATCGCGATACGGCATCGGCGAGCCGTCGTTGAGTCGCTCGGGGATTGCAAGGGCGGCCGCCAACGACACCGAGCCCCGCATTCCCGACCAGCCGAGAACAACCAGCGATGCTGTCCGCGGCACGGGGTCGCGCCGTCGGATGTACGGCAGCAGCAGTCTCGGCAGCCACGCCGCCGGGAACACCCACAAGAATCGCACGACGATCGCGGTGACGCTGACCGCCGCGCAGTACAAGACCAGTTCGCCGGGCGAGTAACCCGTTGCCCCGCGCAGAATCGGATCGATCTGCACGCCGAGCATGATGAAGAGGAATCCGTTGATAAGCAGGATGAGCACTTCCCACACTGGGCGTGCCTGCAATCGTCCCTGGGCCGAAAACACCTGCGGGCTGCGCCACGAGACGATGATCCCCGCGGCCACCGCCGCGAGAACACCCGAGACGTGCATCTCTTCGGCGGGCACATACGCCGCGTACGGCGCGAGCAGCGACAGCGCCGTCGCGACGTTCGCGTCCTTCACCCAGCGGTGGATGTGCGACATCAGCCAGCCGATGAGTATCCCGTACGCCAAGCCGCCAACGCCTGCTTGAAGGAGTTGCACGCCCGCGTCGGCCCAACTGAAGACGCCGGTGAGCGCCGCCGCCACCGCGAACTTGTAGGCGATCAATCCCGAGGCGTCGTTCACAAGGCTCTCGCCCTCGAGGATCGTGATGAGTCGCTTGGGCACACGGAGTTTGGCACACACCGCTGTCGCCGCCGCCGCGTCGGGCGGTGAGACAATGGCGCCGAGCGTGAACGCGACGGCCCAAGGCATCGGAGGGATCATCCACTTCGCGACCGCCGCCACCGCCGCCGTCGTCACAAACACAAGCCCGACCGCGAGCAGTGAGATCGGGCGGATGTTCCGCCAGAAGTCGTGCCACGTCGTGTCCCACGCCGCCGCGTACAGGATCGGCGGCATGAAAATCAGCAGCACCAGTTCCGGCTTGAGCGGGATGTGCATCTGCCCCGGCAGCAGCGCAATCGCCAGCCCGGCCAGAATCATCAGCGTTGGCGAGGGGATGCGCGTCCGCTGTGAAAGCGCGGACAGCCCCACCACCGCCGCGAGCAGCGCAAGCACGACGATCAGGATTGAACGAAACTCATCCATGGACGATTTGTCGTGACATCATGCCTTCGCCAACGGCGTACACACGGTTCCGCTGCGGGTGTAGCGTGGCACGCTGGGGTCCGCCGCCAGTGACCACAGTTCGATGCCGCCTGCGATCGACTTGGCACGCGGCGCGATTCCTTGCTCACGCAGAAAGAGCGCGGCCTTGAGCGAACGAACGCCGTGGTGGCACAGCGTCATCACCTCGGCATCCTCAGGAATGTCCAACTTCTCGGCATGACTAGGGAACTGGTCGAGCGGCAGGTGAATCGCCCCTGACACCCTCGCGACCTGAAGTTCCTCGTCCAGTCGCACGTCGATCACGATCAGCCGCTTCGGATCGGTCCGAGCGGAAAGCCGGGCCATGGCCTCGCGCGGCGTCACCTCCAGTTCGGCGTTGAAGGGATACTTGGGTGGCAGACCGCGATCATCGAGAACGGGTAGTGTGGACATGCGGGCCAACCATAGGACAAACGTCGGCGAGCGTCGTGAACCGATACTTGTCTTGATTGGTACAACCACCGCCAGCGAGATCCGCCGATGATGCCTGATGCCACCAAAACCCATCGCACCCGCAGCCGCTCGCGCCGTTTTGGTCGACTTGCGCACGCATCGACGACGATCTACATGATCGCGACGCTCAGCCTTGCCGCTGGCTCGCAAGGGAACGAGCCCGATCCTCCGCCTGCTCCCGCCAAAGAAGTCGCGCCGCGTGTCGAGCCCGCTGAAGATGCCAGCATTCGTCTTGATCGACTGATGCACGAAAAGAAGTGGACCGAGGCCGAAGCGTTCATCCGACGCCTGCTCGCGCTTCGACCCGCTGAACCGACGCTGCACTACAACCTCGCGTGTGTGCGGACTCAAACTGGTCGTCACGATGATGCGGCGTCGTCACTCAAGACCGCCGTCGAAAACGGCTTTGACGACATCCGCCAGATTGAACGCGACGCCGACCTCGCGCCGCTGCGGACTCACGCGAGCGTCGCGGCGTTGCTTTCCCGCTGGGATGATGTGCTCGAACTTCGGCGTGCCGCCAACGAGGCGGCCTTCCCCGCGGTCTTTCGCGACAGGTATGAACGCTCGGTCGATGGCACTCGACGTTTCGTGTTCTTCTCGGCCTTCGAGCCCGCGGTCACCGCGTCCGCGCGAGACGACCTCGCCCGCCTCGGCGATTGGGCCGAGCGGTCGCTGTTCCCCGAGTTGTTTGAGGTTGCGGAGGTCAAGCGCGATCCGTGGGTGGTGATCGCTCTGCCGCGCCGCGACGACTTTCGACGCTGGGCCGTCGCGACGTTTGGCCCCGCCGCCACCCGCGGCTTCGCGACCATCGGCGGGCAGTACATGCACGCCACGCGTCAACTCGTCTCGCAGGATCTGGGCTCCACCCTCCGTCACGAGTTTCTGCACGCGCTGCACTGGCGGCACATGAACCGCCTCAACCAGAAACACGCGCTCTGGATTCAAGAGGGACTCGGCTCGCTTGTCGAAGATATGAACCCCGTCGATGGCACGCTTTCGCCCGCGACGTCCTGGCGCACCAACACCGCCAAACGCCGCGAACGCGCCGGCTCGCTGATGAGCGTCAAAGAACTCTGTGCGCTTCCCGACGATGCCTTCGCCAGATCCGGTCTGGCGATGTCACACTACGCGCAGTCGCGAACGTTCTTCCTTTGGCTCACCGACCATGGTCTGCTCTCTGAGTGGTACCGCGCGTACTGCAACGACTTCGCCGTCGACCCCACCGGCGCAACGACCACCAAACGCATCCTCGGCGGCGACTGGCCGGACATTGACACCCGCTATCGCGCCTGGGTTCGCGGCCTGCCCGAGGTTGCCGAGGACATCCGCGAAGGCCGCGCCTCTCTCGGCGTCTCCGCCGAATCCGGCGAAGGCGACGGCGTGCGCGTCGCCGCCGACCCGCTCCGCGCCATCTACGCCGCCGACATCACCCCAGAAGATCATCTGCGCCGTGGCGATGTCATCCTCTCTGTCGACGCCCGTCCCACGCGCGACTTGGCTGAACTTGTCCGCGTGCTGGATGCGTGCCAACCGGAGCAGACCGTCGCGGTCGAGTTCCGGCGCGGGCGCGACATCCGGTCGACGCAGATGACGCTCATCGCCAAGTCCGCGCCGCTCGTCCGCTGATCCTGCTCACGACTCGCCGAGGAGTTGCTTCACGCTCGGTTCGATCGCGTCGGCCCATATCTGATAGCCCTTCGCCGACAGGTGCAGGAAGTCGGGCATCACGTCCTTGGAGATGGTGCCGTCCTCGCCCGTGAACTTCGCGCCGATGTCGAGATACGTCACGCGGTTGTCGCCGAAGGTTTTGAGAATCTCATTCGTCGCCTTGATCTTGTCGCGCTGCGCGTCGGGCTTCTCGCCGCGCGGGAAGATGCCCAGCAGCAGCACCTTCGCCTGCGGCAGTTTCGCCTTGGTTGTATCGAGACACATCTTCACGCCCTCGGCGATTTGGGCCGCCGTGAAGTCGTCCTTGTTCGAGTTGTTCGTGCCAATCATCATCACGACCAACTTCGGCGTCGCGGCACCGTCCTTGACGGGCTTGTCCAATCCTTCAACGTTTCCGTTCTGAATCCGATGGAGCAGTTGCTGCGTCCGGTCGCCGCCGATGCCGCAGTTCATCGCCTTGCGCGACGCGTACTTGGCGGCCCACACGTCTTTCCCCGCGCCCTCCCAGCCCTGGGTAATCGAATCGCCCATGAAGACGATCCCGACGTCGCCTTGCTTGGCACGCTCCGTGATCGACTCGAAGCGTTCCACCCACCAGGCGTCCTTGCGATCGGCTGGCACGGTCGCCAGATTCACGCCCACCGCGGGTTGAGACGACGCAGGAACTGCTGGCGTCGGCACCTCACTCGGCACGACGGCGGGCTGCGGACGGCCAGCGCCGACCAGCAGCGCGACAAGTCCAACCCCGGCCACCAATGCCATCATCCGGCGCGACCGATGCAGCATGTCGAATCCTCCTGTCGCTCGTCGCTCGCACGCGCCGCCGCCAACGCGGCCGGCTCAGCAACGTCCGATTTTGCGCGCAGGATACCCGAACATCCGTCTTTCTTTCTTCTGAGCGTCCCGCTCGCGTCCGCCGCGCATGGCCAAAGGCGTCTGGAACCGTCGTGCGTGGGGTGCGCGATGTTCCGCAGCAAGGGGGCCAACTGTAGGCTACCCCGCCCCGCGATGCGCGATCGTGAAGAAACCACTCAGAATTTGACCGGACAAGTCCCCCACAGTACTTTCCTCCCGTTCGTGCGGGCGAGCGGCTCACCGGCTCGCCCACACTCGGTCCTCACAGGTGAACTGGGATGAATATGCAGATGAGTCTCATCAACCTCGGCACGGGCGGTTTCGGTCGCACGGCTTTCATCACGCTCCTCGCAAGCCTCGGTGCACTCGCCGGCGGCTGCGCCACCAGCGGGCCCAGCGGCGCGGGCGGGGGCATCACCAGCGCCAGCGATCGCACCCCCGGCATGTACAAGGCCCCCGAAGCAGAGACCACGCAACTTCTCCAGTTCGCCGATCAGGTCTCCGAGTCGATCAGCGCCCGCATCGGAAGCATCCCCGCAATCACTGGCGCTCCGGCCAAGGTCGTGATCGTTCTGGGCAACATCGAGAACACGACCCGCACTCCCAACCGTGACTTCGCGACCATCCGCCGCCGCATCTTCATGAAGATGGTCAACAGCAACGTGAAGCAGCACGCAGACATCATCGAAGACCTTTCAAAGATGGATGCGCTCAACCAGCACTATGGCCAGCCCGCCACCGTTGATCGCCTCGACGAAGGCACCGGCTCGCCGCCCGCCCAGGCCGCCCGTTACAACCGCGACTACACCTTTGTCCTCAACGGCACGTTCGGCGAACTGCTCCGCGGCGACGTCTCCACCTACATCAGCGACTTCTCGCTGACTCAACTCTCCTCGGGCCGCATCGAGTTCGCTGAGCAATACGAGTTCAAGCAGGAACGCCGCTGAATCGTCTCAAAGCCTGCGATCGCCCGCTCCGCATTCGCGCTGCTCCAGAATCGGCGCGGGCTTGTGAAGGATTCGCCGTGATCTCTCGTTCGTCAGTGGGGTGTGCATGTTGAACAGTCTGACCGTTCACAAAAGGGGCGCCGCGATCGTCGCAGCCGCCGCCTTGGTGTTTGTCGCGTGTGGAACCGGGTGCGAAGCCTCGGGACCAAAGACCACGCGATTGCAAGCCGCCGATCTGCAGATCGCGGCCGGCACCATCGCCGAGAAACTCGCCGCCAGCGAGTTCATGACCGCTCGCGGCCCCGACGCCCCGCCGATCCTGCTCGCGCTCGAGCCCGCGACCAACGCATCGAGCGATCGACTGTCGCGCGTCGATCGACTCGGCATCGTCACCCGCGTCGCCTACAGCCCGTCGATGCAAGAACTCTTCCGCGCCAAGAACGTCGGCATGCGCGTCTATCAGCAGGACGAAGGCACCGTTCGTCGCTACGGCATGGGCGATCCAAACGTCATGGCCGCCCTCCGCGCCGGCGAGCAACCCTCACACGTCATGCGTGCCGAGGTCCGCACCATGACGCGGCAAGCGGGCGAAGGCACCAAGAACCCCGCGTCGCTCCGCACCGACACCTACTTCATCAACTACTCCATCGTCGAACTCAAGACCGGCCGCATCCAGTGGACCGGCGATTCGGAGTTCCAGCGTTTCGCCCGCGGCCTCGCTGCCGACTGATTCGCTGCCGTCATTCCTTTCGCTTCGCGTCCTGCTCGCCGTTCATTCTCGTGGGAGACCTTTGGAATGGCTCGTTTGAACACCAACCTCATCCTCCTCGGCGCCGCGCTCACGGCGACCTCGCTCGCCGGCTGTTCGTCGTACAAGCCCAATCCTCAGGTCGTCGGGCTCGTCGAGCAGAATCAGTTTGGCAAGGCCCGCGACATCATCGCCTCGGGCGCCAAGCCCAGCCCAAGCGATCGCAACTTCATCCTCGACCGCATGAAACTGCTGACCCTCGCCGTTGACGACGGCGTGCCGGAAGCCGCCGAGGCATACGCCGATCGACTCTACGACATGCTCCGCTCTCAAGGCCTGAACGACGACAAGACGATCGGAACGTTCATCGCGGGCGAATCGGCGACGCGCGTCTACAAGGGCGAGCCGTACGAGCAGGCGCTCGCGTACTCGTACATTTCGATCTTCGACGCGAGCCAAGGCGAATGGGGCAACGCCCGCACCTCAGCCGACGACTCGCTCTTCCTACTCCGCGACTTCAGCGAGTCGCTCCAGAAAACAGCCGCATCGGACGCGTCAAAAGAGCAGTCGGCGTCTCCCGCGAACGCCGCCTCGACCAACAAGGATCCCGTTGCCGCGGAACAAGTCGCGCAGCGCGAAGCGATCATCAAAGCCGCGCAGAAGAAATCAGCCAGCGCCGGCACCACAGACTCGCTCGGCATTGACTACCGCGCGGTCGCTTCTGATTTCGAACTCGGCTACGCCCTCAAGGCCATCGCCGCACGCAACCTCGGCGAAACGGAAGAACTCCGCGAAGCGATCGCGACACTCAAGCAGGTCGCGCCCTCACTTTCATCGCTCGCCGACACGATCGCCACCGGCGGTTACAACACCGTCATCATCGCCGCCTACGGCACGCCACCGCGCAAGACCGGGTCTGGCATGGACGACGCGATCGCGATCTATCCGCCGTCCACCGCGTCCGACTATCAGCCGCTTCAAGTTTCCGCTGGCGGCAACACCACGAACTGGCCCATCGTCACCGACGTCAACCGCCTCGCCGCCGACGTCCGCTGGAACAACCTCGAGGACATGCGCCTCGCCAAGAGTTACATCGGCACCGGTCTCGTCGCCGGCGGTGCGGTGCTCGCCGTCGCTTCGAACGATCAGGGCGCACAACTCGCTGGCCTCGGCATCGCGCTCGCTGGCCTCGCCATGAAAGCCACCGCCGCCGCAGACACACGCCACAACGAAGTCTTCCCGCAGCGCTTCTACGTCGCACTCATGAATCTGCCAAGCGTCGCCACGCCCATCACCCTTCAGATCGAAGGCAAGGCCGAGACCCGCCTCAGCATCCCCGCCGTCGTCGGCCCGGACCAAGGCAAGGTCGCGCTGCACTACGTCCGCCTTCCGATGCGCCCCGTCGAGTGGTCCTCGGCGACTCAGGTCGCGTTCGCCAACGACGCCAGTGGCAACCTCTCTTCTCCGACCCTCCCTTATATCCTCGGCGGCCGCTGCGTCCGCGTCCCCACCGAAGAACTCATGTCCACCTACTACGCCGCGGGGCTCCCACGAGACGTCACGCTCGCCCAACTGCTCGATGTCTATCGCGACGAGGGCATTCTCATCGTCGGGATCAGCGACATCGGCGAACCGCGCCGCCACATCCTCGAAGGCGGCAACTGGCTTTACACGCCGGATCGGGCCTCGGTTGGGTTCGTTCGGCTCTTCTGCAGCAATCACCCGCCGTACGTCATGCGTTCCGCCACCGGCCAGGCAATACTCGCACGTCTCTCTGGTGCGAACAAATCGCAAAGTCGCCGCGAAGAACAGGGCGTGGACCCCTCTCGCGATTCCCGTCTCGTGTCCGGCACGAAAAACCCGCGCACGGAAACCGCGAATCACCTTTCTCTTGTCAAATGACGCGTCGGCGTTGTCTGCCCCGTGTGTGGGCCGCGCGCCGTTCGCCGGAGTGCTCAAATGAACAGGCTCGTCGTCGGAAGTTTCATGGTACCCGCGCTCGCCATCGCGGCATCGCTCGTCGGCGGTTGTGACACCGTCCGCGCTCCATCCACCCCGACGCTCGACAAGCTCCCGGCCCAGTCATACCCCAAGGTCGCCGTCCTCGACGGCTACCTCGCCAAGTCGCTCGCGATCGACCCCAGCATGGTCGTCGTGACGCCGACCGACGGCACCAATCCGATGTCGGTCTCCGTCCCCATCCGTTCGCTCGTCGACAACACAATGCGGATGGAGCACGCGTTCATCTGGTTCGATGCCCAGGGCCGCGAAGTCCGCCGCACCGTGTGGAAGCGCCAGGACATCGACCCCCGCGTTCAGATCAAACTGCAGTCCAACGCGATCGACACCCGAAGCGTCGATTGGCGACTGGAAATTCGTTCCGCGCTCTGACATGCCGCGCGGCGTTCGTCGTCGTTCCGGGCCGCGCCCATGCTGCGCCCCGACCGCCCGCACGCTGCACTGAGACTCGATCACCGATTTCGGTTTGACCGCACACACTGCATGGATCGCACACATTGCTCGCGGCTCGTCGCCCGAGCGGGAGTTGGGTGAATCATGAAAAAGACACTGTTGACGGCGTGCGTCGCGTCGTGCCTCGTCCTTCCCATTTCACTCGCCTGGGGCCAGGGCAAGCCAAGCCTCGCGCCCGAGGCCGTCCCCGTTGAACTTGGGCCCGACGTCGGCAAGTGGCGTGACTCCTACGCCAAAGCGGGCCGACCGCGCGTCATGGTCCTCGTCGCCGAGGCCGCATCGTCGGTCTCGCCCGTGGACATGGAGTCGCTCGTCAAACTCGCCGACGAGGACGGCGTCTCGGCCAAGATCAGTTCCGCCTTTCAGGAAGTGATCGGCGATCCGCAGGCCGACTGCGAACTCATCGACCGGGCCGCGCTCGTCAACGCGGTCAAGCGTTTCGCCGGCAATCGCGCACAGGCCGGCGATCAAGACTCCATCGCGATGCTCGGCCGCGAACTCGGCGCCGACCTCGCCATCGTCATCAAACTGCTCCCCACGCAGCGTGACGGCGCGGACTTCTCGGTGACGTTCGACACCCGCGACCTCGCCCGTGGCCGGCGCGGCATGTCCTTCCCCTTCGACTGGAAGGGCGGCACATCGGTCCCCAACATCAAAAACAACTCACGCGCGATGGCCCGCAAGTTCATCGACGACTTCGCCGAGCGATCCGTCATGCCGCGTCGATTCACGCTCCGCATCCTCGGCCTCTCGCAGACCAGCGATCAGACGCAGGCGTACAAGGCGATCCGCGAATCGCGTGAATGGGCCAAGGGCGTCATCAGCCGCGGCAGCGACACCGTCCCCGACCTCCGAAACCCTCGTCTCAATGTCGCATCCTCGCAGTACGAAATCACACTGACCGACACCGCCGACACCGATCCGATCATCGTCCAGGACGGCATCGAGACCGCTCTGAAGCGAGTCTTCCCCGATCGCGAACTGCAGACACTGCAAACCGATCGCGGCTCGGTCTCCGTCCAGCTCTTCCCCAAGAAGACCGCCGCCGTCGCCGCCGAGACACCCGATGACTGCGTCCTTGTGCTGCTCGACGATGAATCCGGCAAGGCCGCGCGCAAGGAACTCAAGCAACTCTACGAGAACCGCAACTCGCCGCGCGTCGCCATTCTCGTCAACCGGCCGCTCACACCCAAAGAGCGCAAGGCCCTCGAAGCCAAGGGCGGGATGGGCAACGTCGACAACCTGATCGTGATCGGCGGACGCGACGCCACCGGCATCGACCAGGGCGGCAACAAGACCGCCGTCCCCACCGACGAAGACTTCCTCAACCCCAGCGTCCTTGAGCAGAACGCCCGCGAGATGGAGCGTGCGATCTCCGAACTCTTCAACCAGAAACTGGGGCTCACTCGGATCATCTCCGCCGACGTCGCCCGCGCCAACGCCGCCGCCGAGGCCGCCAAACAGAACAACGTCATGGCCCAGACCGAACTGGTGGAGATCATGAAGCGTCAAGACCTCGCTGACGTCGTGATCATCGGCACCGGCCGCATCGACGGCTACGAGCAACGCTACTCCTTCGAAGCCATCAACCTCCGTGACGCCATCAAGATCGGCTTCGGAGACACCCGTTACAGCCCCTTCGGCGGCGAACGCGACCCCGTGGCGATCCTCAGCCGCCTGAAGGAGAAGGCCGGCGCGGGCAGCGAAAGTGCCGCCGACGCCGCGGCACGCGAGGCCACGCAGATCGCCATCGACGAGATCAAGAAGATGGCCAATGAAGCGACCAGCAAACTCGCCTGCTCGATGATGAGCAACTGGCGTCCGCCATCGGAGATGGACCTGATCGTCAATAACCTCAGCAGCCAGACCGAGCTCGATCAACTCATCGCCGAACTCAAGAAGGACACCAGCAAGATCGAGATGATCGGCAGCACGTCCTATGAAGGCGGGCAAGGCAACGGCACGGGCCGCTTCCGCATCCGCTACCGCAGCCATGCCGATTCGGTTCCCGCTGAAGTCCGGCGCCTGACCGAAGGGCTCCCCTTCCGCGTCAACTTCCAGTCCAAGACCGACACCTCGTCGGTGCTCAGTATCGAGCGCAAGTAACGCGGCGTCGGTGTTAGGCTTGCCCCCACCAGTGCGTCGTGAACACAATAAACAAGCCCCCGACCCGCGTCGGGGGCTTTTCGTTTCGTCATCGCCAATCGCAAGCGCTTTCAAAAGGAGCCGAGCCGCGCAAGCGGCCGGTTCTTTCTTTGCTGGTCACGGAGACGCCGTGCCACGAGCTCGGGCACCGCGGCTCGTATGAACTCGCGGCGACAAGGTTTCAGTTCCCGTGGCGATCGAGACGCGCCGCGCGAGTGGCGGGTGATTCTCACCCTCCCCCGCATCCGTGCTCACTTCTTCTCCGGCGGCGTCTCTGTCTTGGGCGCGATCGGCACGATCAGGCTTGGCTTCGCCTCACCCTCGCCCGTCGTCGGCGTGGCCGCCGGGCCCTTCAGGTCCGCCGGGTCAAAGACCGTGATCTCCTTGTCACCGCTGAACTCTGGCCGTTCGCGTCGTCCGGGCGTCTTGGCCGCCTCGATCAACCCCGCGACCAGTGTGTCTTCCTCGGTCGCAAAGGCTGCGGTCATCGCCTTGTTCTGGTGCAGCGCGTACAGGGCCCCCACCGTCTCGGCATACGACAGATTCAGCCCTGGCCCGCCGATCGCGCCCGCCGGATTGCGCGCAAAGTACTGCGTGACCCCCGCGAGATCCGTCACCGGCAGCACGCCCTTGGTCACGCTCTGCGTGATCGCATCGGTGTATCGCACACGCACCGGATCGGTCGACGAATCCGACACCAGCAGCAGGCGATTGCTCCATGTGCTCGCGAGCATCGGCTGCTTCACCATCGGGTTCTCGCCGAAGATCACGATCTTTGGCCGCCCCTGCTGCGCGATGTAGACGAGCGGCTCGCCAAACGGCACGCGATCCAGCAGGAACTTGCCCTCGACCACCGATCGCGCCACACCCTGCGCCGTTCCCGCGGGAAACTCGGCCGCCGCCAGCAGTTCCAGGTGCGTCGGCGAGATTTCCTTGGCCTTGGTGCGGGCCTCGGCCGTCGCCGTCGTCATCAACCTGCGGAACTGGCTCTTCTCCGCCCGCCGCGCGAGCCCTTCGTACGCCGTCACGCGCACCAGCAACTCCGACTCGCGGAGCAGATCGCGCAGCGTCATGTCGACGGTCGGCCCGCCATCGACGCGCGACAGCAGGCTGATCGCTTCAAGCCGCTCCGCGCCCTTGGCCTCGCGCGCGAGTTTCTTCAACACCTCCGCGCTCCGCGGGTCGCCCAGGTTCGCACCCGCGCGCAGTCCCGACATCCGCGGCACAAACTCCGGGTACTCATACAAGTCTCTGATCCGCGGCAGTGCCTTGGGCCCCAGGGCCTCCAGACACCACATCAACTCCCCCGACAGCGTCGGGTCGGCCTTCATCGCCTCCACATACTGGTTCGCCTGGTCCTCGGCCGGGATGCCCGCGCGCGTCTGCACCGACGCGATCAACTTCACGAAGTCGCCCGGGCGTTCGCGATACGCCGCCGGCACGCGGAAACTGATGTTGTTCGCGTCGCGTCCCTTGGCCGTGTCGCTCCTCTCGCTCGGACCCGGGGGGAAGCGTGTGTTGATCGCATTCACGATCGACCGCGCCACCGCATGGCTCGGGTTGTCCAGCGTGAACAGGATTTTCAGCGGGTCCGTCACCACGCCGCCGTCGAGAATCCGCCCGATCGTCCGCGTCACGCCGTCATCCGTCCTGCCCGGCTCGGCGAAGGGATTGATGAAGATCGCGCCGCGTGCCGTCGCGAGCCGCTTGGTCTGCACCTTGCCAAAGGTCGCAGGCTCACCGAATCGCAGATCCGTCGTCCACAGTGTGCCGCCTTCGAGACTGGTCGCGTTCACCGCGCGCACGAACACATCGAACGACAAGCCCTCCGGCGAACCCGGAGGCAGCGCGGCATACACCTCCACCACCGCCACGCTCGGATCACGCAGAATGTCGCGCGGGCTCTTGCCCGTCAGGAAGCTCCGATCACCAAAGTCATTGCCACGCCCGATTCCGCGCAGGCCCATCTCGCGTTCCATCGTCGCGGCGATCGTGTTGTCCAGCGGCAGGCCGCCCGTGCCGCGCAGCCCGATCACGATGCCAAAGCCCGAGACCAGCGTGTCCTCGATCCCTGAGAACGACCCCAGAGTGCCCACCGTGCCCCGCAAGGCCGGCGGGACATCGCGCACCACCGGCGTCACCGTGCGCGGCGGCGGAGCATCGTTGGACGCGCACGCGCCCAAGCCGGACCCGATCGCCAACGCCGCCAATGCAATGCCCGCCCCGCGGCAGGCCCGCGGCCAGCCCACAACACCCTTGAAGCCCATGCCGTGTGTCTCCGTCGCCGACCCCGCGAGCCGACCAGCAGCCCTGGCCGAGTCTGTCAGGCGAGCATGGAAATGTACCCGCCCCCAAGCGGTTGTGTTCCCTCGGCCGTCTCCAGAGCCTCGAAATACCCCCCGAGCCGCGCGATTCACCCACCCCTTTGGCGAGCGATTGGACTTCAATCACCCAAAACCGCGCAAGTCCAGCCGTTGCATGCAGATGTTGCGCAACGCGTTTGCTAAGTCTCTGTCAAGACGCGGCTTGAGCGTGGTCCCGCTCGGGTTTTCCACAGAGCCTCGGGACGGCGTGTCGGTTGCCCGCTTTGTTCGGGTGCAATTTCAAAATCTCGTAAGTGTCTGAAAAGGCAAGCCTTGGGCGCAACCGACAACAATTCCACCGTTTGACCCCACTATTTTGTGGCCTCAACCGGTTGCATGCACGATCTGTAGTGGTATGCTGTTGGTCCCTCACCGGCTGGGTGGCCTGTGCGGGCGAAAGTTTGTTCGGGGCAGTGAATCCTGCGATCTGTTCTTGTGCGGGATTCGTTTGATGATATTCTGGACTCAGTGCTGACCCGCGCGGCCGCCTCTGGCGCCTCCGCCGGGAGGAGTTTTCTCGTGCCCGTCCTGTCCGATGCGCAAATCCGACGCCTGGTGCAGATCAAGCCCTTCGAAAACGCGATCAAACGCGAGGGCAAGATTTCCTACGGCGTCTCTTCCTATGGCTACGACGTGCGCGTTGGCACGCACTTCAAGATCTTCACCCCCACGCCCCGCACCGGCGGCATCACCGTCGTTGACCCCAAGAACTTCACCGACGACCTGATGGTCGAGGTCGATACCGCCGTGCTCGGCACCGACCACGTCATCATCCCGCCCAACTCGTTCGCGCTGTGCGAAACCGTCGAATGGCTCGCGATCCCGCGCGATGTGCTCGCCATCTGCGTCGGCAAGAGCACCTACGCCCGCTGCGGCCTCATCGTGAACGTGACACCGCTCGAGCCCGAGTGGCGCGGCAAGGTGACGCTGGAGATCAGCAACACCACGCCGCTGCCGGCACGCGTGTATTCGAACGAAGGCATCGCGCAGTTGATCTTCCTCAAGGCAGACGAAGTGTGCGAGAAGAGCTACGCGGATAAGGCTGGCAAGTACCAGGATCAGACAGGGCTCACTCTTCCCAAGGTGGATTAGCGGTTCGGCTTCAAAGAAGGCATCAAGGCACGCGGCACCAAGGCATGAGTGATGTCCGAACCCATCAAGTCCTACCGAGACCTGATCGCGTGGCAGAAGGCCTACGCCCTCGGCAAGCGCGTGTATCAAGTCGCGGGGCACCTGCCCGAGAGCGAGCGATTCGGATTGATGGCGTCGCTTCGCCGACTCGGCTACACGATCGCAAGCCACATCGCCCAGGGATACGGCAGAGGAAACACTGGCGACTACATCTGGAACCTCAAGCAGGCCCGCGCAGAGCTCTACACGCTCGATACACAGCTCAGTTTCGCGCTCGACTTCGGCTTCATCAAACGCGACAACTACGACGGGTTGAAGTCTGATTTGGATGAAGCAGAACGAGTTCTCGCCGGATTGATCAGAAGTTTGGGCGGCTGAGTCTTGATGCCTCGATGCCGCATGGCTGGATGCCTTCTTCTCACCCGAAACCTTTCGCGCACGGACGGACCCACGTATGAAGATTGCCCGCAAGTTCACTGTCGCAGGACGCGATCCCTTCGAAACCGTCAAGTGGACCAAGCGATCCTCCAAGATCTCGAATCCCGACGGCTCCATCGTCTTTGAGATGAAGGACGCCGAGGTGCCCGAGACGTGGTCGCAACTCGCCACCGACATCATGGTGAGCAAGTACTTTCGCAAGGCGGGCGTGCCGCAGGCTGATGGCACCACCGGGCCGGAGAAGTCGGCACGCCAGGTGATCCATCGCCTCGCCGGGTGCTGGCGCTATTGGGGCGAGAAGCACAAGTACTTCGACTCCGAGGCCGACGCGCAGGCGTTCTACGACGAACTCGCGTACATGATGACGCACCAGATCTGCGCCCCCAACAGTCCGCAGTGGTTCAACACCGGCCTCAACTTCGCCTACGGCATCACCGGCCCGGCCCAGGGCCACTTCATCGTCGAGCCCAAGACCGGCGAAGTGGAACTGGCGAGCGATGCGTACACGCATCCGCAACCGCACGCGTGCTTCATTCAGTCCGTGGATGACGACCTCGTGAACGAGGGCGGCATCATGGACCTGTGGGTGCGCGAGGCACGCCTCTTCAAGTATGGTTCGGGCACCGGCACCAACTTCTCCAGCCTGCGTGCCGAGGGCGAAAAACTCTCGGGCGGCGGCAAGTCGAGCGGCCTGATGTCGTGGCTGAAAATCGGCGATCGCGCCGCCAGTGCGATCAAGAGCGGCGGCACGACCCGCCGCGCCGCCAAGATGGTCTGCCTCGACATGGACCACCCCGACATCGAGAACTTCACGAACTGGAAGGTACGCGAAGAGATCAAGGTGCAGGCGCTGGTCGAGGGCTTCAAGCAGATCAAGAAGCACAGCCCCGACACCGCCAAGACCGCGAAGGAACTCGGGCTCGAACTCGATTACGACTTCAACGGCGAGGCCTACTTTACCGTCAGCGGCCAGAACTCCAACAACTCGGTGCGCATCCCCGACGCCTTCTTCGACACGCTCGACGCGGGCAAGGCGTGGGAGACCCGCTATCGCACCAGCGGCAAACTCGCCAAGACGTTCGACTCGGTGAAACTGTGGGACTCGATCGGCAACGCCGCGTGGCGCTGCGCCGACCCGGGCGTGCAGTTTGACACGACGATCAACGCGTGGCACACCTGCCCGAGCGCGGGACGGATCAACGCGAGCAATCCGTGCTCCGAGTACATGTTCCTCGACAACACCGCGTGCAACCTCGCGTCGTTGAACGTGCTGAAGTTCTACAACAGCGAGTCTCGCTCGTTTGATGTCGAGCGGTACGAGCACGCGATCGATCTCTGGACGATCGTGCTGGAGATCAGCGTGCTGATGGCCGCGTTCCCCAGCCGCGCGATCGCGGAACTGAGCTTCAAGTATCGCACGCTGGGCCTTGGCTACGCCAATCTGGGCGCGATGCTGATGCAGGCGGGCGTCGCGTATGACAGCGACGAAAGCCGCGCCGTGTGCGCTATGCTGTCGTCGATCCTGACGGGTCGCTCGTATCGCATGTCGGCGATGCTGGCCAAGGAGCACGGACCGTTCCCAGGCTACAAGGCCGATCGTGAAAACATGCTGCGGGTCATCCGCAACCATCGTCTGGCGGCCCACGGCGAGAGCCGCGACAGCACCAAGTACGAGAACCTGCGCATCCGCCCGGTGCCGACCGACCACGCGATCATCAAGAAGCAGGTCAAGAACGGCAGAGCGCCGATCGCCAACGCCGACGATGTGCTCACGCGCAGTGTGGTCGTGTGGGACGACGCGCTCGCGCTGGGTCAGGAGTTCGGCTACCGCAACGCCCAGGTCACGGTCATCGCACCCACCGGCACGATCGGCCTGCTCATGGACTGCGACACCACCGGCGTTGAACCCGACTTCGCGCTCGTCAAGTTCAAGAAGCTGGCCGGCGGCGGATACTTCAAGATCGCCAACGAGTCCGTCCGCCCCGCGCTCAAGGCGCTCGGCTATGGCGAGGCGCAGATCAAGGAGATCATGGCGTACATCCTCGGCGCACTCACGCTCGAGGTGCCGATGCCCACTTCCGGGGGCGGCGTGAAGGGAGCTCGCGACGGCGAAACGCTCGCCCAGTTCCTCCGCTCCAAGGGTGTGTCCGACGCTGAACTCAAGGCCATTACCGATGCCCTGCCCGGTGTGTTTGAACTCGGGTTCGCGTTCACCGCATGGTCCGTCGGCGAAGAAACGCTCAAGGCGATCGGCGTCGACCCCGAGAAGGCCCGCGCCGACATGTCCTTCAACCTTCTCAAGAAGCTCGGCCTCAAGCCGGCGCACATCGAAGACCTGAACCGTGTGATCTGCGGCGCGGCGACGATCGAGGGTGCGCCGCACCTCAAGCCCGAACACCTGTCCGTCTTCGACTGCGCCAACAAGTGCGGCAAACTCGGCAAGCGATTCATCGCGCCCGAGGGGCACATCCGCATGATGGCGGCGTGCCAACCGTTCATCTCCGGCGCAATCAGCAAGACCATCAACCTGCCCAACGAAGCGACGGTCGACGACATCAAGCGTTGCTATCGCATGTCGTGGGAACTGGGGCTGAAGGCCAACGCGCTCTATCGCGACGGCTGCAAACTCAGCCAGCCGCTGAGCGCCACCGCGGATGAGGCCAAGAGCGAAGTGCTCTCGGGCGCGGACGAGGACAAGGCCGAAACCGCCGAGGCGCACAAAGAAGTGGCGGCGGCAGTTGGCGCCCTCGCGCACGCCGCGTCCAATCACGACGTGCCGCAGGTCGAGCACCACGCGGCATCGATCCAGCAGCGTCCGATGCGTCGTCGCCTGCCGGACACGCGCCCGGGGATCACGCACAAGTTCAACGTCGCCGGTCACGAGGGCTACCTCAACGTCGGGCTCTATGAAGATGGCCAGCCGGGCGAACTCTTCATCACCATGAGCAAGGAAGGCTCGACCATCGGCGGCCTGATGGACAGCCTCGGCACGGCCACGAGCGTCGCGCTGCAATACGGCGTGCCGATCTCGAGCCTGGTCGCGAAGTTCAGCCACCAGCGGTTTGAGCCCGCGGGCATGACCGAGAATCGCGAGATTCCCTTTGCCAAGAGCCTCGTCGACTACATCTTCCGCTGGATGGGCATGCAGTTCATCCCCGGCTATCGAGAGGCCAACGCGCCAAACCACGGCGGCACGGGTTCGTCGGGCACTGCGACGGAGATGTCCCCCGCAGTTCGCGCGGCGGCCGTGCTTGATCGCTCGCGTCTGAGCATGCACGACACCGGGCACGCGTCGCACGGACACGGCGGGCACGGCGTCGAGGTGAAGGCCCAGTCGCGTGTCCAGAGCGGCGAGACAGCGCTGAGCGCGACGCTGTCGGTCGCGATGGAGAGCATGGGCGACGCGCCCGCGTGCGACACCTGTGGCACGATCACCGTGCGCAGTGGAACATGTTACAAGTGCCTCAACTGCGGCGCGAGCATGGGGTGCAGTTAAGAACAGTGGTTGAGTGCGATACGTGCGCGTACGCATCGCTGGCGGAGCAAGACACGCCAAGGAGCAGAAGAAGAAGTCGACCTCGGATCAGTGAAGCGAAAGGGAGCACGACGTCGGGACACCATCGCGGGCAGGCGGCAGCGCAACTCGCGCGGGTGTTCGGGCGACAAGAGACGGCATGAGGAAGGAACCCTGCTGGGTCGGCGGCCTTGGATGCCTCCGCCGACCAACGCTCGGCTTTCTGACGGAACCAGACGGCGGATCGGCCACGACGGCCACACGCCACGGAGGACTTTCGGGCAAGGAGCAGCCCGAACGCGCGCGAGCAGGCCATGATCGCATTGCACGCGCGCGTCCGACGGGCTCCCTTTCGCTTCATTGATCCGAGGAGAAGAGACGAAGAGACGGAGTTTGAAAGGCAAGGAAAAAGACAGAAGCCACGAAGTGATGTCATGACAACATCGGCCACCCCGCGGGGGCCGGGGGCACGTTCCACCCACCCTCCCAAGATCGTGCCGTGAGGCTCCCGCAACAAGCACCCCCGGGCGTACCACCATCGCCCGGGGGGCTTCGTTTTTATGACCATCGTCGGTAGTATGCTCTTGGCGCAGACGCTGCCGGATCGCTCACTTCGGAGGGCAGGACGAATGTCTCAACAACTCGCCACGCTGACTGATCAGGTTCTCTCACTCATGGGCCGCCAGGCGGGCCCCGGGCTCGTCACGGACAACGTGCGCCTCGCGGTTGACTGTCTGTCGCGGTGGTTCGGGGTCACGGATGCCGCGTCGCTCAAGAGTTACATCGATGGCATCGACCTCAACACACGCGCAGAGCGCATCACGCTCACGCCGCCCAAGTCGCTGATCGGATATCGACGTTCCTCGGAGGCCGCATTCCATGGTGGGCAAAATTTCAACATGTTCGGGATGTACTTCACAGACCCCGGCGTGTCGAAGTTCGACGTTGGTGTGAACACGAACGACCGGCGTTTTCTGCGATATGAACTTCGCAGGCCTACCCCCGCCTTGAAATCCCGTGCGGCATCCGGATTCATCAGCGGCATGGGCATGGTGCAGGGCGGCGCGACGCAATACATCATCCCGGACGCGGGAAGCGTCTTGAGCGTGCGCCACGTCCAGCATTCGATCCGCTAGCCTCTCTCTGACGGATCGGGATTGCGGTGGCACGAGTCTCCGAATCGTGCCGTTGTGCCTGGAAATTCGGACGCCCAGCGGCCCGGCTCGGATATCCGGGCCACAAAATCAATCCGTCAGACAGAGCCGAGACGCGAGACGAACGACGATCCCTCGCGACAACCGCTCACACCTTCGCAGCTTCTTGCTGCTCAAAGTAGGTGCCCATCTTGCGGAATCGCTGGTAGCGGCTCTCGAGCAGGCCGTCGATCGGCAGTTGTTTGAGTTCCTGCAGACGCATCACGATCCAGCGCGAGAGGCTTTCCGATGTGCCGCGCGGGTCACGATGGGCACCGCCGATCGGCTCGGGAATGATCTCGTCGATGATGCCGAGTTCCAGATTGTCGCGTGAGGTGAGTCGCAGGGCCTTCGCGGCGGCGTTGTTGGTTTTCTCGTTGGCCTCTTTCCAGAGGATCGCCGCGCAGCCTTCGGGGCTGATCACCGAGTACCAACTGTGCTGCAGCATCGCGACCTTGTCGGCGACGGCGATGCCCAGCGCGCCGCCCGAGCCGCCCTCGCCGATCACGATGCTCACGATCGGCACGCGAAGGATGGACATCTCGCGGAGATTGACAGCGATCGCCTCGGCCTGGCCGCGTTGCTCCGCCCCCAGCCCCGGGTAGGCCCCGGGCGTGTCGACGAAGGTGACGATGGGCACGCCGAACTTCTCGGCGAGTTTCATCTTCGCGAGCGCTTTGCGATAGCCCTCGGGGTGGGCACAGCCAAAGTGGCACGCGATCTTCTCAGCGGTCTCTTTGCCTTTTTGGTGCCCGACGATGAGGCACTTGAGCGGGCCGATGCGTCCGAATCCGGTGACGATCGCCGGGTCGTCGCCGAAGCGACGATCGCCGTGCAGTTCGCAGAAATCCCGACAGATCAGGTCGATGTACTGACGCGTCTGCGGGCGCAGCGGATGGCGTGCCACACGAACCGTCGCCCACGGCGAGAGCTGGGTGTACAACTGCGTGAGTTTGTCGTGGCGCTGCTTGGTCAGGTCGGCGAGTTCAGCGCGGAGCATCATCGCCGCCGGCGAGTCCGTCGCATCCGGCAGTTCACGCAGCGACCGCTCGGCCCCCTCGATGCGGCTGTCGAGTTCAACGATCGGCTTTTCGAAATCGAGTTGGTAGTAGGTCGCCATGGCTGTTCTCGATGGGGGGTGGGATCTGAAGCAGGAGAGCAGGAGTCAGAAGTCAGGCATTGGACATTCGGCATTCGGGAATGCGAGCACAACCGCCCTCGCGTCTGCGCTCCTTGTTTGCCGTCTGATGTCTCTCCGCCTCTGCCTGTCGCACTTCGTCTCTGCGTCTCTTCTTTACTCTGGAATCAACGTCTCCGACTGCGCGTTCTTGCCGCGACCGCGTTCACGCGGCGGCGTCGCAATCGCCCGCTTGCCGCTCTTGATGAACTCCGCGATCTCCATGATGGGTGGGCAATCCGCGCCCATCTCCGTCAGAATCGCCACCCGTTCGTCGCGCAGCAACGCCGGGACGAGCGCCTTGCGAAACGCCTCGCGGGTGCGGGTGATCTGTTCGCGCGGGATGCCCGAGCGACGCATGCCGACCATGTTCAGGCCGGTGATCGTGTTGCGCACCGGGCTCACGCAGTACGGCGGGATATCCACCGAGCACGCCGCGAGTCCGCCCAGCATCGACATGCGCCCGATGCGGCAGAACTGATGGACCGCGGCGTTGCCGCTGATGATCACCTTCTCCGCGATGACGGTGAAGCCCGCGAGCAGTGCGCCGTTGGCGAGAATGCAGTCGTCGCCGACGATCGCGTCGTGTCCCGCGTGCGAGTTGGCCATCATGAACACGCGTTTGCCGATGCTGGTCGGGCTCTCGGCGCGTGTCGATGCGTGAAGCGACACGCCTTCGCGCAAGATCGTGCCCTCGCCGACGCGCACGCCCGCCGTCGGCATGCCGGGCTTGAACTTGAAGTCCTGACCGGGAAACCCGACGCAGACGTTGGGGTACATCTCGACATCGTCGCCAACGGTCACGGGGCCGTGAATCGTCACGTTGTTGATGAGGCGGACGTTGTCGCCGAGGACGACATGCCCGGTGAGGATGCAGCCGGGGCCGATGTGGACGCCCTGGCCCAGTTCACACTCGGGCGCGACGATGGCGGACGGATGAATGAATCGCATCGGGCGTATGGTAGCCGATCTGGGGGCAAAACCGCCCCGTTCTAGAGCAGTCGCACCCGAACGCGCAATGAACACATCGCCGCCAACCTCTGAAGCCGCATCCGCCGATTGTGCCGGCGGCGAAACCCCACCACTGCTGTTTTCAGACTTGGGACGCATGGCCTACGCCGCGGCGTACGAGCGACAAGTCGCGGCCGTGGATGAAGTGCTCGGATGGCGCGAGGCGGCCGCGTCGAACGCCATCGTGCCTTTGGGTCGTGTGTTCTTTGTCGAGCACGATCCGGTCGTCACGGTGAGCCGCCGTCCGGAGGCACGGCAGCATCTGATCGCGACGCCGGAACTGCTCGCTCTCCATGGGGTCGCGGTCGCCGAGACCGATCGCGGCGGCGACATCACCTACCACGGCCCCGGGCAACTCGTCGCATACCCGATCATCGATCTCAATCGCTTGAACCTTGGACTGCATGAACATATGCGGCTTCTCGAGGAAGCCGTGATCCGAACGTGTGCCACGTTCGGCGTGCGGACCATGCGCGACCCCAAGGCCACCGGCGTATGGACCATGCGCAACGAGACTCCGCACGCAAAGATCTGCGCGCTTGGCGTGCGCGTCCGCAAGTGGATCACGATGCACGGGCTCGCGATCAATGTCACGACGAATCTCGACCACTTCAATCTCATCGTGCCATGCGGTCTGGTGGACCGCCCAGTGACGAGCCTCGATCGAGAACTCGCCCCCACTGCCCCGGCGATGGACGCGGTGAAGGCGACGCTCGCAGACCATCTGACGAGGCTGGCGTGCGAGGCAATGGAAAAGGCGGCGCTCGCCCGCGCGAACGCCGCCCGTGAATGACGTCGACTGACCGAGTTACTTGGGGTTCATCGCCGACGCGGGGCTGGCGATGTTGGGCAGGAGCGGTGCCTTGGTCGCCGGTGCCTTGGATTCCTTGGAACGCATCGTCGCCTGCTGGGCCGCGATCTGGTTCATTCTGGCCTGCATCTGGGCCATCTGCTGACGCATCTGCCCCAACTCTGTGTTCACACTTGCGCTGTGGCGGGCGAACTCCGCGTCACGCTCCGCAACAATGTCATCTGAAGTCATCGGCATCAGCGCATTCTCGCCGACATGGTTCACGGCGTGCATCGAACCGCCAGGGCTGGTGAGGTTGGAGACAACGGTGCCGTAGTTGGTGGGGAAATACATGAGCGTGAGCTGCATGTCGAACATATTGGCGCTTGCACCCTGAAAGCGATAGGCGTTGAAGTAGTAGGTATAGGTGCCGGCGGCAGCGACGGTGAACAGGCCGTGAGAAGACGCAGAGAAGTCATACCGTCCAGCGCTCGCGGCACCGGGAAGTTGAGTTTGAACATCCAAATCGCCGGGAATCGCCGTTGCGGTCTGCGAGACGCCGTAGACGACGTTTGAAACCGTTCCCGCAGCATGAACGATCTCAAGATCGCCCTGGGCAAAGGCGACGATGTATCCCGGTCCCGGAACAGTAATGGATCGGGACACCAGAGCCGATGTCGAGGAGGAAATGGCGACGAAGTCTGCTCGCACATTGGCGACGCCGGGCTCGTCCAGTGTTTCTGCCGCGCTGATGGAGTTGGCCGGGAGGGCGACGCTCGAGTCGCCCGTCACGGATGTGTTGAAGGACATGCTGCTGGCCGTTCCGAAAAGGCTCAACACCGCGGACTCGGTGCCAGCGAAGTTCCCATCAACGGTCATCCCGGCTGCACCGACAGTTCGTGCAAGGTACATGAACCCGCCGCTGCCGTCGATATCAGGTTCGGCGCCCCACTGGAGGCTTCCGGATGTGTTCGACGTATACAAGCCGCCACCCGGCGAGCCAAACCCGCTTCCCTCTGCACGCACGGTCGCCGATGTTCCGGTCGCACCGAACAACTTCAGTGTGCTCGCAAGGCCGCTTCCCCCTCCGACCAGATTAAAGGTTTCGCGTCCGTCGTTGTTGGTGACGGAGATGACGCCGCCGCCCGCGCCGATGCCTTCGCTTCCCAGACGGAGCAACCCGGTTTGCACGCCGTTGTCACCGTTGTCGGCGTCGCCCTCAAGAATCGCTGTCAGAAAGCCCGAAGGCGTCCGAAGTTCGATGAAGCCGGAGCGGTCGATGGAACTTCCCATACCAGCGACGAAAAGCGCCGAGCCTGTGCTGTTCGTCACAATCGCGGACGCCGCATTGGCGGTGTAGAGCCGGAGTGCTCCCGCATTGAAAATCTCAAACTCGCCGTCGTCGATGCGCAGCACTCCGTTGACATTCAGACGAGCCTGAGGCGTCGTCGTGCCGACGCCGACATTGAGCAGGGCGTCTGTGAACAGCCCTCGCGTCTGCAGGGCGTAGGGTGTCGCCGTCACTTTCTGACGGCCCGAGAGCGTGGTGAAGCCACCAACGCCCGCGGGAGTGCGCACGTCGATCTCCATCCAACGGTTCTCGCCATTGAACGCGGCGACGCCGAAGTCGAGCGGCACGGTGAACAGGCCACGATCGACAAACACACTTTTGACGAGAAGCGTCGCCCCCACCTGTCCGCCCGCGCCGGGCTGGTCATAGAGCCTGAAACGCAAGTCAGCCAGCCCCGTATACGCGCCGCCGGTGGTGTTGAGCGAACCTTGATAGGTGAACTCCGCGCTCAGCGGCGTGGGTGCCGCAAGCCCAGACGATGCCATCAGAACCGACGCGAGGGTGACGCAACCGAGAAGGTACGAACGCTTCATAGACATCCTCCACGAGGTGCCGCCGCCCCGCCACAGCCGGGATGATCGGACCACTGGCGAGCAGTATCTCATAACCCTTCGAGCGACACAAGTCGTTTTTCGATGAGGCGGGCGACTTCGCCGAGGGGGGCGTCTTGTGGGATCGCCCGAGTGCCGAAGGCGTTGGTTCGAGCACGCCGCACGAGGAACCAGCGAACACACACCGAAATGCGACACAGCCTCAAAGAAAACGCTCCACACGCCTTCGCGTGCGGAGCGTCCATCTCACCACCAGCGGGTTTCGTCTCTCGCGTCACTCGGCGGTCGGAACCGTCGCCATGGCGGCGTTCTGTTCAATGTCGCCGAGTGCTCGCGCCGCGAGTTGGTTCTTGGGGTCAAGGTTGAGAGCCGCGCCGAACGCACGCTTGGCGTCGTCGACTCGATTCAGATCGCGATACACGACGCCGAGCATGACGTACATCTCCGCGTCGGGCTTGAAGTTGATCGCCTGAAGCAGGTTGGTCGCCGCACCGTTGAGGTCGCCCTGTCGACGCTGCCAGAGGGCCTTGAGGACGTAGCCCTCGGGACGTTCGGGCGCGATCGCCATCACGCGCGACGCGCACACTCGCACGCGATTGAGGTCTTTCAGCTTCAGCGAGACATTCCCCAGTTCGATCCACGCCCGCACGTCGGCGGCACCGGCCTGATCGCCCGACAGCTTGATGTACAACTCGCGGGCTTCAAGAACTCGATCGATCCGCGTCAGGCACTCTGCACGCATGTGAAGCAGGTCGCGGCGGCCCTTGTTTGCTTCGATGCCGAGCATCTTGGCGAGCGTGTACTCGGCCTCGGCCCACTGCCCCAGCGACATCTGGGCGCGGACGAGGTCTTCGAGGATGCCGTTGTCGTCGGGGGCGAGCAGACGAGCCTCGTTGAAGAGCTCCGCCGCCCGCTTGGTATCGTTCTTCATCGTCGCGATGTGCCCGAGCGTCTGACGCACGCCCGCGCTGCTCGGGAAGTTGCCCTGGGCTTCGTTGAGGTACTGCTCGGCCTGCTCGACGCGCTCCAGATCAATCATGATCTCGGCGGCGGCGACCACATACTGCGGATTCGACGGGTCGAGTTTGGCGGCGGCCTCATAACGCGTCAACGCCTCTTCACGACGCAGCAGACGCTCGGCGAGAATGCCGCTGTAATACTGCACGTCCACTTTCTGCTGGTTGTCCACCGCCGCGATGAGACCCGTCTGATCCTCGGGTTTGTTGCAGAGGTCCTCGGCGTCCTTGAGGCTGCGCGAAGCACCCTCCATGTCGCCCATCTCCATCAGCACGCGGGCACGCATGGTGTGGCACTTGGGCACCTCGGGGGTCATCGCGATCGAGCGATCGACCGTGCGGAGAGCTTTGTCCAAGTCGCCCGCGAGAAACGCCTGCTTGGCCATCTCAAACTCGGTCGCCGACTTCATCGCCTGCATCTTCACGTTCGCGGCGCTGATGTGCTCCGTGGTGTACTTGCCGTGCCCGCCGCCGCAACCGGTGAGCGGGGCGAGAACGGCTGCAGCGACGACAAGCGAGAGACGCGAAACGATTCGATGCGACATGAGGCTGGCTCCGTGGTGGCGCAGAATGGACAGTCCACGTTGTTTCTCGGTCCTTGACGGGCTCGCCTTGAGGCAAGTCCGGGAAGTCGCGGTCGATTGCGAGCCCACACCCGCACGCAAGCCTCGCGGTAAAAAGAAACAAGGCCGGGCACCACGCCCGGCCTTGCGTCACATCATGTTGGCCGCGCGATCACTTCTGCTCGGTCGCGGGCGTGCTCGTCGGCACGTTGGTCAGCGCTGGCTGGGCGGCCGGGATCTGCTGCGCAGGCACGGCGGCCGGGCGAGGCATGAAACCTCGGAAGAAGCCCGCGAAGCGACCCGCAAAGCCATTGCTCTGCTGGAACTGATTCGCCGGGACCATCATCGCCCGAGGCTCGCTCAGCAGCCCCTCAGCGACCATCGCCTCCAGAGCCTGGGACTGCAACTCCGCATCCTGCGGCTGAACGAAGTTGGCCTGCGACGCCTGAAGTGAGAGCGACGCATCCGGTGTCCCCGAGCCCGGAACGGTTGCGGGAATGTCCGTAAGAACCGGGACTTCGCTCGTCACGGGGGCAACGAACTCCATCGCATCCGACTGCACGGGCGTCGCGTCGACTTGAGCCGGAGCGACGGTCTGCTCAGTGACCACGGGCACCACGTTCGACTCAGGCTGCGCCGCGACGGGCTGAACGACTTCAACCTGCGGCTCGACGGGCGTCGCCGGGACGAACGACTGCGCACCCGTCGAGGTTGCGCCCGGGATGAACGATGCCGGGCCGATCGCGGGGGTCGCTTCCGTGTTGATCGTCATCGGCATGCTGTTCTGAGCCTCGCCATGCATCACGTCCTCGAGCAGGCTGCGCTCCTGGGCCTTGGGCGACTTCTTGCCCTGAAGCTTCTCGCGAAGCGCGATGGCGTCGGGCTGACGCGGGTTGTGCCACAGTGCCTGCTGGACCTTCCACAAGGCCTTCTTCGTGTCGCCCTTCTCCGCAAGGCGCTCGGCCTCGATGAGCATCTCGCCGGTCATGCGATCGCGGCTGAACGGCAGCAGACCCTGGCGAGCACCGGAGCGCACGCGTTCGATGTTCTGCTTGCCGCGCTCGCCGGCATCGGTGAGCGTCTGATCGTTGACGATCGTGGGCGTGATGAGGAAGATGATCTCGTTGCGCTCGGTTGAATCGTCGTTGCCGCGGAATGCCTGCCCGATGAGCGGGATGTCACCAAAGAGCGGCACCTGACGACGGGTCGACTTGGTCGCTTCGCGGAACAGGCCGCCAAGGACCACGGTCTGGCCGTCCTTCACCATCACGTTGGTCACCAGTTCGTTGGTGATTTCGTCCGGCACCGTGACCGTCTGGCCCGTCGAGTTCCGCACATCGCGGACGACGGCGGTCGAGACCTGCGGCTTGAGTTCAAGCCGGATCACGCCCTCGTTGGTCACGAAGGGACGGAAGTACAACTGCGTACCAGTGTCCAGGAACTCGACGGTTTGCGTGGTCGCGGTGTCGGTCGAGGTCGTGTTCAAGTAACCGACGCGCTGACCGACCAGCACGCGGCTGGGCATGCGGTTGAGGGCCAGAATCTTGGGATTGCTGAGCACCGTCGAGTCGGTGACTTCGTCCAGCACGCGGAGGAAGACGCTGATGTCCTTGTTGACAAAGCCGATCTTCATCGTCGACGCGCCGGCGGTGTTGCCCGCGGTCGAGTTCACGCTGGTCGCGTCACGACCGCCCGCGGGGGCGTAGGTGTCGCTCTTGCTGGGGTCCTTGAGTTTGTCGCTGTTGCCGGAAATCAGGGCATCGCTGGTCTTGAGCGGGCCGCCGACCCCGACGAAGTCCTTGAACGACAGGTTCGAGATCAGCGAGAAGTCGACGCCGAAGGCGTTGGCTTCATTGAGCGCGGTCTGGAGCACGGTGGCCTCGACGAGCACCATCTGCGGGCGGGTGTCGAGCGACTTGATGAGCTTCTCGATCTCGTCGACGTTCTCGGGATAGTCAAACACGACGAGCGTGCCCTGCAACGCGAACTCGTCCGCGCCGACGGGAACCTTCTCGGGGATGTCGAAGTTGGCGGTCTTGCCGTTGGTCTTGAGCTGCGAGCCCTCCGAGAGCAGCGGCTTGGCGAACTCGCCGGCGTCGATCGCGTTGAGGTAGTTCAACTTGATCGTCTTCCAGACGCGCTGGCGCGACGCCTGCTCGATCTGCTGGAGTTGCTCGAGCGTGTACACATAGATGAAGTTGCCGCGTTCCAGATAGCCGAACCCGTTCGCGTGAAGGATCGCGTCGAGCGCCTCGTAGAACGTCACGCCGTAAAGGTTCGCGGTCACGCGGGCGGTGACGTCCTTGTTGGCGACGATGTTTCGCTGGCTCTGGATGCTCAGCATCTCGAGCACGTTGCCCAGGTCCTCGTTGTTCACATGGATGTCGACGACGAGGCTCGGGTCGACGGCCACCTTGTCACCCGTCGCGTTGGCGTTGCCGGGCTTGTTGCTCGCCATCGGGTCACGGAGCACGGGCGCCGAACGCGACTGCTCGAGGGCGGCCTTCGCCATCGGGCTGCGGGGCTGGGCCTGGCCCGGCGCGGGCTCGGCGGGCGCGGTCTGGGCATGACCCACCGCGGTGCCCGCGAGCGTCACGATGATCGCCGCCGACCACGCCGCCGCGCTGTTGAAGCCGTCGCCCGAACGCCCGGAATTGCTCGTGTTCTTGGTCATGGTGTCTAAACCTCGTCTATCGCTGTTGGTGTCTCACCCCAGGCTCGCCCCCCGCCACACATGGCGTCCACGCAAGGGCTCCGGCGCTCGGCCACCGGCCTACATCGAGTAACGTCGGATAGCCGTTGGTCCGACTTTGCGCAAGTCCACGGAATCCTGGGGAGTTCCTACTCACGCCAGACCGGATAAACCCAACCTGTCAAGCCGCGCCATCTCGCGATCCGGCTGTGGCGATCGTCGCAAAAACAAACACGCCGCCCATCGGACGGCGCTTGCCTGCACCAACTCGTGTCAGGGCATGTCAATCACCCCGGCCAGCGGCTTCCTCGTTTGTGTTCACCACCGCCGTCGCCTGCTCGGGCTTCGTTTCCAGCTTGGGAGACTGAACGTGCTTTTTCTCCGGCTCCGCATACGCCGAGCGTGGCACGTTGGTCACCAGTCGCAGTTTCACCCACAAGAGCAGCCCGAGCGCAAGCGTGAACGCCAGCCCGTGACTGATCCAACGACGACGTGATTTTCTGGTGCTCGTTCCCGCCATGGGTGCGTTCTTTCGCTCGTGTTACGGGCTGACCCGCTCGGTCGTCACGCGCCCGGTGTAGCCCTCGACCGTGATTCGAAAGACCTGATCCGAGCCGGTGATTTCGATGATCCCGTCCGCCGCGGGCACGTTGCCACCCGCCGTCGTCACCGGGCCCCCCATCTCATCAAAGATCAGCGTGGACGACGCTTCGCCGAACTCCGCCTTGGTGATCCGGGCTCCGCCGAACTCGGCCTGGTTCAAATTCGTCGCCTGAATCGCGTTCAAGTCCGCGTCGATCGTGGTGCCGCGAATGTCGACGAGCGTGTAGCGGTTCTTCGTCACATCGAACACGATCGCGCGCCCGCGTTGATACGCCAAGCCGTCGGACTGTGCGAAAGTGATGTCGGAAACCACCGTGCGGACCGCGGCCTGCACCCGCAGCACGCCGGTCTGGCCCATCGACGGGATCACCAGCGCGCCCGCGATCCCCATGATCACGATCACGACCAGCAGTTCAACCAGCGTGTAGGCCTTGCTCGAACGCATGAGTGGTCCTTGCCGATCCCGCGCCGGGGATTGTGTCGACTTATCGCGGTCCGACGTTCGGATTCGCCGGCGTCACGCCCGGGGTCGCGTTGGGAGTCGTGCTCGGCGACACACGCACGCCCGTCTCCGGCGCGCTGTTGTTCTGCGCCTGCAACGCCTTCCGCAGTTCCTGCGGCAGTTTCATTTCGGGCATGTCCACCACCTTCACGTTCATGCCGCGATTCATGATCTGCTCCACGCGCTCGACCTTGGTCTGGAGCGTGCGAAGTTCAGCGATGATCTGCTTGCGCTGCTCGGCCGCGCTGATGCGTCCGCTGGTGTCGCTGTCGTCGCCGCCTAGGGCCAGCGGCGCAGGCTCCTGCGCGTGGGCCGTGTTCACGCCGCTCACGCCCGCGTTCTGGAACGCGACGACGCCCAGGAGCAGTGCGATCGCGGTCAGTGCGCCGTTGGTATAGGACAGACCCGGCGACTGGCGTGCGGCGGACGATTCGTGGTTCGTGCTGGCGTTCATGTGCGTGTGACCCCAAACTTGAATGTGACTGGCGTGTGCGGTTGTCCCACCCTGCTCGACGCCGTCCGCGAACGTCCCTCTACCCCGATTTGCGGCGGTCGGCGTCTCGGTCAGCATCGGTCCGATTCATCCGCAGATTCAGCCTCGACGGTCGTTTTCGGACCGATCCCGATCCGTCATGGCTTGGGGAACGGGTTGTCGTTCGCGTCGTACCCCGCGGCCCACACGTCGCCCGTATCAGGATTGTAAATCCAGCCGTAGTCCTGGTGATAGGACGAGTCAGGACCGGTGCCGATCGTGATCACGCGGGCGTTCTCGCCGCCGACCCAGATGTTCGACGGAGCGTTGCGCATGTAGCGCCCGCCGAGAAGCCCGCCCCAGGTTCCGTCGCCGGCGCTCGCATCGGGAAACCGGCTGTTCTCGCGGACGAAATACACGGCCAACGCCCGGCGAAGTTTCACGAGTTGGTCCACGGTGCCGACCATCTGTGCGTCGCCACTCGCTCGAGCGAACTGGGGCACAACGATCGCCGACAGCACGCCGAGGATGACCACGACGATGAGGATTTCGACGAGCGTGAAGCCGGATTGGCGAGGGAAACGCATGGGGGGCCACTCCAAAAACAAGGCCCGGCGCTGAACCGGGCCGCTCTCACGCGAAAGCCGTCCGGCCCCCGCAAAGGGGCCGGGCGGTGAAATCAAGCTGTGTTAGCTGGGGTCCTTGTGGCTGCCGACGGTGACGGAGCCGTAGATGCCGTCGTCATCGTTCGTGTTGTCAGCCTTGTCGTTGTTGAAGTTGGTGGCACAGAGCGTGTTGGTGGTGTCGTCCCAGTACCAACCGTTGTCCGCGTCCGCAGTGCCGAACGACGACTGGCCGTTGACGGGGTTCTGAGGGGCGTTCTTGATGTAGCCGCCCGAGATCATCGTGGTCCAGCCATCGGTGGCGAAGTCGGGGTACGCGTTGGTGCGGGCGCGGAAGAGCTCAACCTGGTTGTTGAGCGTGTCGAGCTGCGCCTTCAGGTTGCCGCCCTGCGCGTCCTGCGTGGCGTTGGTGAACTGCGGCACCACGATGGCCGCCAGAATGCCCAGGATCACAACGACGATCAGGATTTCGACCAGCGTGAAGGCCTTCTTGGCCGTGCGACGAACGTTCATGCGAAACACTCCTTCCGGAATAGACCGGTCCAACAGGGGCGACGGCGTCATGCCGCTGCACCCAACCCAACCCACGCAACGCGCCCGACACCGCTCCACCGCGATGCCGCCCGATCGTGCCCGCCCTCGCCCGCGCGACGACGGGCAACAGACCGATCAGCGTCGGGGTCGGAGGCACACGCCCCGCACCCGTCGGCACATGAGGGATCGGCGCAACTTTGGCGTTGCTTCACACCCGGGCGCCCACATCGCTTCCGCCGCGCCGCCTGTGTCGCCTACGCGGGCGTGCGAAGACTCCGGTGTCCTAGAACACGCGGGAGTTCGCCTGAGCACGCGTGCGTTATCAGACAACGTCGCCGCGGCTCATCCATTTGTACATGCGTGCCGATCGCACCTCGCCGCGCACAGGACTTCCGCCGCGTGGCACGCGCAAGATTTCGCTTTAGAACTCTTGGGCATGGGTGAAACCCACGACAACACATCCGCCTCTGCTGGCACGCGCTGCAACGAACGCGCCGACGCGATCAACCAACTCACCGCCTTCGCGCCAACGCACCGGCGATCTGCACCGTCAACCGCTCCACCTGCCGCTCCGGGTCGCCAAGCCCCGACTTGCCGCGTGCGTCCGCCTCGATCGCCGCCGAATACAGCCGACGCGCCGCGTCTGGGGAAATCCTCGCCCCCGCTCCGAGAATCGCGTCCTTGCTGCTGCCCCAAAGCTTCATCGCCTTGGTCACCGCGAACGGATTCATCTTCAGCGCGTGCCCCTGGGCCGCCCCGTGCAACTTGCGGCACAAATCCGAATACGCCCAGCCCACCAACTGCACCGGCTGCCGCGACACGTCAAGAATCTCACGCAGATGGGCGAGACTCGCCGCGGCGTCCCCGGACAACAGCATGTGCTGGATGCCCCAAACCTCTTCCTCGCGCCGACGTCCGACCAACTCGTCCACCAGTTCGATCGTGATCCCGCTGCTCTCGCCCGCGGCGGCGGCCAACTTCGCCAGTTCGCCATCGATCCGCCCGAGACTGCACCCGGTCCGATCCACGAGTTCCGCCGCGACCTCTTCACGGATCGTCTTGCCGTGACGCTTCGCGCTGCGTCCCATCGCCCACTTCATTGCGACGGCGGGACTCGGCTCCTCGCATGGCTTGATCGCCCCGACTTTTTCGATCATCGCGTCGAGTTTGCCCTTGTTCCACTTGGCGGCACGCAACACCAGCGTCGCCGTGTCGCTGGGCGACTGCGCATAACGCTCGAACAACGCCCGCGCCGGAATGCCGCCGCGATTGCGATCATCCTCTTCGCCCGCCGCCCCCGCTTCCTCTTCGTCCTTGCTCGACTTGAGCAGTTGATCGGCGTTGTCGACAACGATCAGTTTGTGCTGCTGCATCAAGCCGTACGAGCGGCACTCATCCAAGATGTCCGCGGCAATCGCTGTCGCGCCATCAAACTGAAAGGTGTCGAACTCGCCGTGGGCCGCGGTCAACATCTCGCGGATGTGGGCCGTAAACTCGCCCGCGAGGAACAACTCCGGCCCGCAGAGCAGGATGATGCGATGCCCCGCGTCCAAGGGCTTCTTGGCCGCGTCGGGTTTGGGAGAGTCGGAGTTGGCGTTGCGCTTCGCCATAAAGGTCAGTCAACGCTGGCGGGGAACGCCCTTGAGCGGACCTGCGCTCAGGGCGAAGTAGAGTCGATGCAGATCGTTGGTGAACCGGTACACGCCGGGTGCCGGCGCTTCGAGGACGCCGAGCCCCCTCATTTTTCTCGCGAAGTTGTCGAACACCATCATCTCGTTCTCTGTGAGTTCCGAGCCCAATTCCTTTCGGACGAACGAATCTTTCTCGAGTCGACTGGCGAGTTTGTGCAAGAGCCCGCGATACTGCTCGCTGCTGATTGCGCCGAGGACGACACTGTCAAGATACTTTTCACCAATGACCTTGGCCGCCGCAACCAGGCCCTTGGCCGCGTCGTCCATAGTGATCGCGCCGTCCAGATCGTGCTTGAAAACGGCGTCGCCGATTTCCTGCAGGAGTGCGGGATATCCGCCGGCATAGTTCGAAAGCAAAGCGAGCACACCTTTGGCGCACTCAGTCCCGGCCTGTTTGAATCGATCGGCGAAGAACTGAGTAGAGTCCTCCACTGATATCTTGCCGCTGAGCAGCACCGCAAACGCTCGGTTGAGGGACGGCTGAAGCCGGAGGAGTGATGCCCGTCGCTCCGGCAATCCCGCAAGGACAAGATGCAGAGGCAGCTTCGCGTGGTGCGTCGCGACGGAATCAATGAATGTCTTCAGCCAATCCGCGAACTCGTCGCTTTCTGCAAGGCCGTTGATGTCGTCCAGAATCAGCAGCATGCCGCGACGGTCGTCCTTGAGATGAGAAAGTACTCCCTCGATCTGCTCAGGAAGACTTGTGGCCAACCCTCGCAGCTCCTCCGCTCCCGCCGCGAACTGAATGTTCACGCCAAAGAGCCCGACCTGCTTCACATGTTTACCCAGCAGCGATACCACGCGGTCGTACCAAGGCCTGCCAAGACTCGACTTGGCCAGTTGCTCGAAGATCCGGCGGCACATTTCCTCCAACGACCGTGCTCCGCCGAGATAGACGTGCAGGCCGAGCATGTCGAGCTTGGCGTCTGCCGCGTGGCGCACATAGTTGCAAAGCGAGCTCTTGCCGATCCCGCGATCGCCAATCACAAATGTTCGCTCAAGACGCCCCGCCTGCGCCGCACGGCAGCTGCCGAGCATTTGCTCGACCTCGGCGGCCTTGCCCGCGAAGTCCTCCGGGCGGGCCGGAACACCGGGCGTAAATGGCGAGTAATCCTTTGGCATCGTGTCGCGATTCTATCCGATCGGCATGCGCCTGATACGCTTTGGTCGTGCTCATCCTCTCCGTCCTTCAAGGCCCCGACAAGGGCAAACGTTTCGAGGTGCCCGACCACGAGCCTCAGCTCATTGGCCGCTCCAGCGAAGCCCTGCCCCTCACCGACACCACGGTGTCACGCCGCCACGCCGAACTCACCCCCGACGACGGCATCTGGCTCATCCGCGACCTCGCCAGCCAGAACGGCACATGGGTCAACGGCGTCCGCATCGCCGAACGCACCCGACTCCGCCCAGGCGACCAGATTCGCACCGGCGCGACGCTCTTTGTCTTCGGCCAGACCGAATCCCGAGACCCAAGCGTCATCCGTCTCGCCGGGCCCGGCGAGATCGACAGCACCATCGAACGCACCAGCGGGCCGCGCCCGCTCGACGCCGACTTCCTCAAGACCCGCCCGCCGAGCAACGACGACTCGGTCGTCATGGCCGAGCCCGAGCCCCGGGCCGCCGCCGTCGATCACCTCCGCGTCATCTATCGACTCACCACACTCACCAGCCAGATTACCGATCGCCCCGCGCTGCTGCGCGCTGTCATGGACCTTGTCTTTGCCGAGTTCAAGCCCGAACGCGGCTTCATCCTCCTCGACGGCCCCAGCGACGACCAGCAGCCGCGCCCCGCCGTCGTCAAATATCGCAACGCCCCCGAGAACGTCGAAGACGCCAAGATCAAGGTCAGCAAGACCATCGTCCAGCACGTCATGAAGCGAGGCGAAGGCATCCTTTCCTCCAGCGCGATGCACGACCCGCGCTTCGCCTCCGGCGACTCCGTCCAGCAGATGAACATCCGCTCCGCGATTTGCTCGCCGATCACCTCGCGCGGCAAAACCCTCGGCGCGATCTACATCGACTCCACCCTCGCCAACTACACCTTCACCGCTGAGCAACTCGACCTCATGAACGCCATCGGACAGCACACCGGCCTCGCACTCGCCAATGCCGATCTCTACGCTCAGAAACTCCAGACCGAACGACTCGCCGCCATCGGCGAAACCGTCGCCAGCCTCTCCCACTCCATCAAGAACATCCTCCAAGGCTTGCGCGGCGGCGGCGACGTTGTTGAACTGGGCCTCAAAAAGGACGACCTCAAAGTCGCCAAGGGCGGCTGGGGCATCCTCAAACGCAACCTCGACCGCATCATGGGCCTCACGCTCAACATGCTCGCGTTCAGCCGCCAGCGCAAGCCCGAGTTCGAACTCACCCACCTCGCCAATCTCGTCGCCGAGTGCGTGCAACTCGTCGAAGGCGAAGCCCGCACCCGCGGCGTTGCCGTCATCACCGACCTCGACGTCGAGATGCCGCCCATCCCGCTCGACCCGAGCCTGATGCACCAGGCCCTGATGAACCTGCTCGCCAACGCCGTCGAAGCCGTGCCGCCACAGACCGGCGCGGTCACGATTCGCACTCGCTATGTGCCGCGCAGCCTTGATCGCCCCCACATCGGACCGATCGCGGAGATCGCCGTGATCGACAACGGCCCAGGCATTCCCAAGGCCAAGCAGGCCTGGGTCTTCGAACCATTCAACACGACCAAGGGACTCAAGGGCACCGGCCTCGGCCTCGCCGTCGCCAAGCGCATCACCGAAGAGCACAACGGCCGCGTCGAGATTCACTCCGTCGAAGGCAAAGGCGCGACCTTCCGCGTGCTCCTTCCCGCCGACGCGACGCGCACAATCGACCCATCGGAAACCGCTGGCGAGAAGGACAGCCCGCCCGTGATCTAGGCTCTGTCTGACGGATCGTTTTGGTGGCCCGGATCTCCGAGCCGGGCCGTTGGGTGCTCGACTTCTCAAGCACAACGGCATGATTCGGAAACTCGTGCCACCACAAGCCCGATCCATCAGACAGCCCCTCGTGCGAGTTCCTCACTCGACGCCTATCGCTGTTGCGATGGACCCGCGTTTTCGACCGCTCTTCGCGTCGCCTCGTGCCGAAACTCAAACATCCGTTCGAGCTTTCGCCGCGCGAACGCCCCGCCGAACGTGCGCCCCAGCCACCCCAGCGGCAGTTCATACTTGATCCGATCCTCCAGCACGCAGTGCCCCGCCCCGTCGGCTCGCACGATGTGCCGATGAACCCACGCCGCGAACGGGCCCTTCACCTGCTCGTCGCAGAACTCGCCGCCCTCGTCGCCGCGATCCACAAACCCAAAGTGCCGCGCCACCCACCGCTGGCGGATCGGCCCGACCCGCATCACCAGCACCGCGATCTCGCCATCCCCCAGCGACCGCGGCGGCTGTTCCACCGTCACCTTCTCCCACGGCGGAATCAACGCCTCAAGCGCCCCGCGCGACTGATGCCACGCAAACACCTCGCGTGCCGAGGCGTTGATTCGAGATGTCTTGAAGAAGACTTCTATGTTGATCTCCCGTTTCTCGTTCATGTGCGGTCAGTATCTGCTGGCTTGAAGCGCCATCGAAAAGGCTTGCCGTTGAGCGGAGACCGCTGAAACTGCAGCGTGCGATTCGTCAATTTCCTGAGGAGATGCATCGCCTTCTCGAGCTTCTCATGCGTAAGGTCGCCTTCCCATCCCTCAAACACTCGAAACTCCTGCAAGAAAGCACCGTTTTCGCCCGCCCGTTCCAAGAGGCCAAGCATTTCCTTATGGGTATTGCGTGGCACCTCCTCTGCGACGTCTTGCGGCGCAAGCGTGATCCACTCTAATGGCTTCGAGCCAACTGCCTCTGATGATCCCGCCCCCGACATACAAGCCTTCCTTTCTCACAACACTCTCGCGACCGACCCTTTCGCGCCCAACGCTCATGTGGCCCGATCGCGCAACGTCGCCCAGCACGCAGCTTTGTCCACGTTCAAAACACGAGCTGCGGGGTGATAAAGCGCGAAGGCCGTGATTTGCTTATTGGCACAGTGGCCCAGAATTGGCGTACGCAAATCGCGATGGTGCGAAAACCGCCTCGACGCACCGTCTTGTCCGAGTACGACACTTGTCAGGAACCACGCCTCCTTGCCTAGGCAGGCCACACGCTCGATATTGGGCATCGACTCAAGCACCCAGCAAAGCACTCGCTTGAGGTACTCGTGCAACGGCCCGCGATAGAAGCCAGGGAGCGCGCGGCTCCATCTCGGGTCGTCATAGAGCAGGTTGGCCGTCGCTGATCCATAGAGCTTGCCACCCGGCAGCTGACGCGCCGATTCGACCAAACTCTCGTTGGTCTTGAATCCGCCCGGGTCCCCCAGTTCACGCTGCGCGTGCCGCCACGGCCTTGCCTCGCCCTTGTCGCGCAGCGCCCGAATCACGCCCGTCGGCGCGCCGTCCTTCGCAAGGAGCAACGTTCGCGCGTTCCACTCGCCGAAAAGCGTCTCTGTCCCGTAAACGTGTTGATTCGACGGCACAAGCGCGAACACGTTTGTCCAGCCACTCGGCGGGTCGTATTTTCGTATCCAATCCGGCACACGTGGCGATGACATCCAGTGCCTCCTTCCACTTCGCCTCATCGCCGCATTCTACCCCTTCACAATCCCCTGCCTCGCCGCCACCGCGAGTTGATCGCAGCGTTCGTTCTCGGGGTGCTCGTTGTGCCCGCGGATCCAGTGAAATCGCAGTTCATGCCGCTGGCGCAGCTCATCCAGCGTCTCCCACAGGTCCTGGTTCTTCACCGGCTTCTTGTCCGCCGTCTTCCACCCGCGGCGTTTCCAACTGTCCATCCACTCCTTCAGCCCGTTGAGCACATACTGGCTGTCGGAATAGAGATCAACGAACGACGCCGACTTGAGCGCGACAAGCCCGCGGATCACCGCCATCAACTCCATGCGATTGTTCGTCGTCTGGGCCTCGGCCCCGGCCTCTTCGCGCGTCGACCCGCTCGCCGGGTGCTTCAGGATGTACGCCCACCCACCCGGCCCGGGGTTGCCCGCGCACGCGCCGTCGGTGTAGAGCTCGACGTGCGGGCGATCATGTGATTTGTGCGTCTTTGGCGTCACGCGGGCACCGACGTTGAGAGCCGAAAAGTGGCAAAGTGACAAAGTGACACAGTGGCACAGTGAAGAAAGCTCGATCTCGGGTATCGCCGGCGGTGCGAAGAGAATGCGACAGCGCAGCAGGCAACGGCGACAAATGCACCGTTGTTGGCTGAGGCACCTCCGGCCTCTGTCACTTTGACACTCTGCCACTCTGCCACTTTGCCACTTCTCACTCGACGCCGATCCCCGTCAGGTTCACGATCCGCTCATCGAGGAAGAACCGCTCGACCGCCAGATCATGCGCCGTGTGATACGCCGGGCCCAGCCGCTCCCAGTCAAAGTCCCACGAGTGCCGGTCCACTTCGTTGCGCATCGCGATGCGCTCGCGCCGCTCAAGTTTGCAGAACCGCAGCAGACGCTGCGTCAGGTCCGACGCGGCGTCCCCGAACGACCTGCCGCGACGTCGCAGCACCGTCAGGCCCCACTCGTCATGGTCCGGCATCGTCTCCGCCACATATCGCCCAAAGCCCGCGAGATCGCTCGTGATCGCCGGCACGCCCATCGCGATCGACTCCAGCGGCGTGTAGCCCCACGGCTCGTACGCGCTGGGGAACAACCCAAGGTGACACCCGCGCACGAACTGGTCGTACTCGATGCCCCACAGCGGATTCGCCGGGTTGATGAACTCGGGGTGATACACCACCTTCACCGGGTCTTCCTGACGATTGATCAGCCCCAGATATCGCATCTGGTTCAGCACAGGGTCATCCGCGTCGTCCTGCAGGATGTGCGTCACCACCATCGGCAGGCACGGCTGCTTCAGCGCCTGCTGCGTGCGCCGATAGCGCAGCATCCAATACTCCTCGATCAGATCATCCAGCCGCAGTTTCTCGCCCGCCGCGGCCCTCTTGAACAGCCGCTCGCTCACGCCGTCGGTGATGTGCCTGCACACGTCGTTGAGTTCATTCAGCACGCCGTGCTTCTCAAGCGCCAGCGGATTCAGGCTGCGCGTCGGGCGACTGCTCACGATGAAGAACACGATCGTCTTGTCGATCTTGTTCGCCTTCATCTCCGCGTTCAGACGCGCCATCGTCTCCAGGCACAGGTCAAAGCCCTTGTTCCGCGGCTCAAACCGCCCAGACGTGTACACATACAGCGTCTTGTCCAGATCGAACGAGTAACTGGGGAAGAAGTGCCCCATCACAAACTTGTGAATCTCGTTCTTGTACTTGCCGTGCATCGTCTGCTGCTCGTGCCCCGCGTTGTAGCGAGACACCGACAACCCGTTGGGCAGCACCACGTCGATCGGCCGCCCCAGAAGCGACGAGCACTCCTCGGCCGTGATCGATGACACCGTCGTGAACACATGGCAGCCGTGCGCGCACGCACGCTCCACATTGTGCTGCGTGCCGATGTTGAACTTCTGCGCCTCGCGCGAGTGGTCGTACCGACTCAGCCGGTCATAGAAGTGCTCGTCGGCCGACGCCAGGTACCGCCCCAGCAGCGTCGCGTGCGTCGTAAAGACGCTCGCCACCGGCAGGTTCGCCCGACGGATGTTCGGAATGCACAGCCCGCCCATCCACTCGTGGAAGTGCGCAAGGATGATCCGCGGGCTCGTCCGCAGCCCCGCCCGAGGCGCGCCCGCGCCCGAGCCGATCGCCCCGCCCGTCACCGCGCCCGTGCCCGGCCCGCTCCAGCGCTGATCGCACAGCGCCTCGAACAACTTGTGCAGCCCGTGCGAGAAACTCACCACCCCATCGACCAGCATGTCGCCGCCGGGGAACTCGATCCCATGGTCGGCCCACAACTGATACTTCACCTCGGCCAGTTTGTGCTGCGGAAGCCACGTCTCCAGCAGCAGCGCGCGCGGCCTGCCCGGCACCAGCCAGCGACCGTGGTGGACCTTCAGCCCCTGCGCCTCCATCGTCGCCAGCGCACGCCCGATCCACCCCGTCGGCCGAGTCGCTTCGAACTCCAGGTTCGCCTTCGACTCCACATACGGCCCGACGGCGTAGTACCGATCGCCCCACCGCTCATTCATCAGCGGAATCTTCGAGCGGATCACCTGATAGATCCCGCCGACCTGATTGCACACCTCCCACGCGACCTCGAACAGCGTCGCGCCCGCAGGCGATCGCCCGCCCGCGTCTTCGGGGTCGTTCATCAGGAGAGACGGATTGCCGGAAGCGTCAGCCATGCGCGGACACTATACCGCGCGCGTCCGATCGCGGGCGGCCTCTCCCGCCCCGCTCTTGCGTCGCTCGTCATCAATCTCGCGCTGCACCGCTTCGACCTCATCGACAATCGCCACAAACCGTTGCCCCAGCGCGGTCAGGCGATACTCCACCCGCGGCGGAACCTCCGCAAACGCGCGCCGCTCGGCGAATCCGAAAGTCGCCAAGACGGCGAGTCAACTGTCGGTGTACCAGAACCGTCCCAGCGGCCCCCAAATCTCGACAAGCTTGGCTTCCAGCTCCTTCACCGCTTCGGACCCGAAGTAAAGCCGCTCCCATTCTGCTGGATACGGCGGAGTTCCGTATGAGGACAATTCGAAAGAGAACGACGCCCTTGCGATGTATTCATCACGATCGGGATTGAACACATCGTGATTTCCGATCGAGATGCTAGGGGCCGTCGGATACACACTCGCGCCAACCGACTCGGGAATCCCGAGCCGAATCACCTGCTCACCAAACTGCCTGTCGCGCATCTTACAATAGGTAAGGTGATATCCGCGATCCGCTCGAACCACATCAAAAAATTGCTCAACAGTCGCATTCCGCAGAATCGGCCCCGCCCTGCATCTGTCGGAATAGAACAACTTGACGACTTGTTCAAGATCGGCGATGTTGCCATTGAGAAACGATCGCCTCTCATTCCAAGACCATTCATCCCAACCACGCTCGAAGACAAACTCCAGCTCGTAGGCTTGCCAAAGTTCAAGTGTGCGACGTATCAAAGGTACCCACTCCGGATGCGCAATTGGAAGGTTTCGATACCAGCAGACTATGGTTTCTTGTGACAAGCCGATTCTCCTATGCGCCGCCAGATCCCATCACGCGGTAAACCGTAAAGAGAGTCACAAAGTCTGCCGGCTGATCATCGATAAGAAATTTAGAGATGTATTTCTTAATGGCATCAATCCCATCGATGATATTGAGTTTTTTCTCATTATCATCCCTACTATTCTCGATCAGCACCAAAATCGGTTCGATCTCACGGCGAAACTCTGTAGCCTCTTCCTCAGAATGCGCAAAAGCGAGCACTGCCGTACCAGCACCGATCGCAACAGAAGCCCCACCAGCAATCGCCAACAGTTTCTTCCAACGCACGAAACTAGGGTTATCACCCCATCCGGTTGCCATCGAATAGATCCGTGAGCCTTGCACAAGTTTCGGAGGAGTAACGGGGTTTAGACCGGAGAGTCGCTCCATCTGAATTTGTGACTTTCCAGAATTTGAAACCCTTGACTTAATTTCATAGATTCTCTCTATGTCAACGCTTTCCAATTTTTCGCCAACACTCTTTGAAATCCCAAGCTTCAACCGCACCGTATCAATTTCAATAAGGTCTTGTCTCAAATACCCCGTCGGGCTCGTGCCACCGATTTGTACAATCTGACGCGTGGCGTGATGAACCCAGACATTATGAATCCACCCATCCCCAGTAATCTTGCTCACTGCGCGAGCATGTACAACATTGCCAAATTCGCCCGAATTACTGATACCTGCAAATATTCTTGACTTCTGAGTGGCGCTGGCTGTGTATGGGTGGGATACTTCTGTCATGGAGTATCGCGTACCACGGATGGATGCCAAGCAGCGTGAGGATCGTCGGATG
>Ga0164290_1000475_pt1 | contig 126230 bp, 130 predicted proteins | sample Micstemetagenome_FD_108782 | JGI IMG/M metagenome (GOLD analysis project Ga0164290, IMG submission 108782) | Contaminated culture microbial community from soil near Moab, Utah, USA - Microcoleus steenstrupii SON62 (Illumina Assembly) | ecosystem: Environmental > Terrestrial > Soil > Soil crust... | reverse complement strand
TTCGACGGTGATCAGGTCGCGATAGTTGAGCGAGGTGGCCCGCACCCGCACCAGCACCTGGCGCGGACCCGGCGCCGGATCCGGCCGCTCGACCAGGCTCAGCGAATCGATGCCCTTGGGCGAGGGCAGGACCCAGCATTTCATGCCTGGCTCCCTTTCAGCTCAACGATGGTCTTGGCCATCACCGCCTCCTGGTCCCAGGGGAACAGGATCCAGGTGTCCTGGCTCACCTCGGTGATGAAGCTGTCGACGGTCGGCCGCCCGGCGGGCTTGGCATAGACCGTGGCGAAATGCGCCTTCGGCAGCAGGGCGCGCACGGCCCGCGCGGTGACGCCAGTGTCGACGAGATCGTCGACGATCAGCCAGCCCTCGCCCTGGTCCTTCTCGGCCAAAGTGCCCTTCAGCAGCTCGACCTTGGCGCCGCGCGCCATGCGGTCGTAGGTCGAGGAGCAGATCGTGTCGATCAGCCGCAGGTTCAATTCGCGGGCGACGATGGCGGCCGGAACCAGCCCGCCGCGGGTGATGGCCACCAGCCCCTTGAACGGTCCGAGATCGGCCAGCCGCCACGCCAGGGCGCGCGCATCACGATGAAGTTCCGTCCACGAGACGGGAAACATCTTGTTGTATCCCGTGCTGCTCGCCATGCGATTTCGTCTCCTGCCGGGTCCGGTTGGGCTTGCTCCCCGGCAGACGCTGCACTAACACCTTCGACCGACGCAATGAAGACCGCTTGTCGGGCCGCGCAGGAATAACAGGGACGGAGTCTGCGGGAACATGGGAATCGAGCTAACGCCCGCCTTCTGGAGCGGCCTGCTTCAGATCATCATCGTCAATATCATCCTGTCGGGCGACAACGCGCTGGTCATCGCGCTGGCCTGCCGCAACCTCGACAAGCGCCACCAGAAGCCCGCCATCGTGATCGGCAGCGCGCTCGCCATCGTGCTGCGCATCATCTTCGTGCTGGTCATCGATCAGCTGCTCAAAGTTGGCTACCTCAAGCTGGTCGGCGGGCTCCTGCTGCTGTGGATCGGCACCAAGCTGGTGCAGGGCGAGGAGGAAGGGGAAGACGGGGTCAAGGCGGCCGGGTCGCTGTGGGGAGCGGTCCGCACCATCGTCATCGCCGACGCCGTGATGAGTCTGGACAATGCCATCGCCATCGCCGCGGCGGCGCACGGCAATGTCGTGCTCATCGTTCTTGGCCTCGTCATCAGCATTCCGCTGATCATCTTCGGCGCGACGTTGATCATGCTTCTGCTCAATCGCTTCCCGATCATCGTCATCGCCGGCGGCGCCCTGCTGGGCTGGATCGCGGGCGAGGTCATCGCGACCGATCCGACCTACGCGGCGTGGCTCGCCGCCCGCCTGCCGAACGCCCAGATGATCTTCGAGATCGGCGGTGCGGTGCTGGTCGTCGTCGTCGGCTACTGGCTGCAGCGGCGCGCCAAGGCGAAGAAGCACGACGAGCCGGTCGATCTCGCGGCCGGCGGACGGAAGGAGTAGCCGCCATGGCGAAGATGAAGGCAATCCTGGTCGCCGTCGACGGCTCGGGTACGTCGGACCGCGCCGTCGCCCACGCCGCCCAGCTGGTCGCGGCCGGTCTCGCCGACGAGCTGCACCTGCTCAACGTGCAACCCAATCTCGGCGGCGCCATCTCTTCGTTCGTTCCGCGCGACCAGATCGACGCGCACCATCGCGAGGAAGGCCAGAAGGGATTGGAGACCGCGGTTGCCGTCGCCAAGAAAGCCGGGGTCGATGCCAAGGTTCATATCGGCGTCGGCCGGCAGGGCGAGATCGTGAACGACTTCGTCAAGAAGCTGGGCGCCGGTCTGGTCGTGATCGGCACGCGCGGCCACACCGGACTGGCCGGTGTGCTGCTGGGCTCGGTCGCCCAGGACGTGATCGCCCACGCCAAGGTGCCCGTCACACTCGTGAAATAGGCACCCTCGGTTGTTGCGGGGCCGCTGACAGCGTAAAACCGCGCCGCACCCTCGAGGAGGTTCGCCGGTGGCCGAGCAGTTGTGGCGACGCGAGACCCTGGCGCCGTACGCCACGCTGCCGTGGCAGAGCCGCGGCCGGCTGCATCGCGAGCCCGAGGATCCCAGCCGCAGCCCCTTCCAGCGCGACCGCGACCGCATCATCCATTCGACGGCATTCCGCCGCCTGAAGCACAAGACGCAGGTCTTCGTCTTCCATGAGGGCGATCATTATCGCACGCGCCTTACGCATTCGCTGGAGGTGGCGCAGATCGCCCGCACCATCTGCCGCTCGCTGCGCCTCGACGAGGATCTCGGCGAGGCCGTGGCGCTGGCGCACGATCTCGGCCACACGCCGTTCGGCCATGCCGGCGAGGAGGCGCTGCACGCGGCGATGAAGCCGTTCGGCGGCTTCGACCACAACGCCCAGACGCTGCGCATCCTGACCAAGCTCGAGGAGCGCTACGCCGAGTTCAATGGTCTCAACCTCACCTGGGAGACGCTGGAAGGGGCGGTGAAGCACAACGGTCCGCTGCTCAAGGACGGCCGCACGCTGGCCGATCTCCCCGCGGCTATCGTCGAGTATTGCCGGGACCACGATCTCGAGCTCGAGGGCCATGCCGGGCCCGAGGCGCAGGTGGCGGCACTGAGTGACGACATCGCCTACAACAACCATGACATCGACGATGGCCTGCGCGCCGGCCTGTTCCGCGTCGCCGACCTCATGGAGCTGCCGCTGGTCGGCACCATGTTCGCGCTGGTGGCGGACAAGTATCCCGGTATCGACGAGACGCGGCTGATCCACGAGGCCGTGCGACGCGTGATCAACGCCATGGTCGAGGACGTCATGGCCGAGACCCGGCGGCGGCTCGCCGACGCGAAGCCGATGTCGGTCGCCGACATCCGCGCGCTCGGCCGGCCGGTCGTCGCCTTCTCCGAGCGCATGGCCGAGACCGACCGCACGGTGAAGAAGTTCCTCTATGGCCGCATGTACGAGCACTGGCATCTCAACCGCTCGCACTCCAAGGCCCGCCGCGTGGTCATGGACCTGTTCGGCATCCTGTTCGCAGAGCCCAACTGCCTGCCGCCGCCCTGGCGCGAACGCGCCGAGGCCGCCGAGCGGGCCGCCCGCGCCCGCGTCGTCGCCGACTACATCGCCGGCATGACCGACCGGTACGCGATGGACGAGCATCGGCGGCTGTTTGATTTGTACAATTAGGCCCTCGCGTTGCCATGCTTCGAGACGGCCGCTTCGCGGCCTCCTCAGCATGAGGCTTACCTCACCCTGAGGAGCGGTCCGCAGGACCGCGTCTCGAAGGGTGGGCAACAGGCGCTTAATCTTCTAAACACGCGCCCATGAACCCCTACCGCCATTTCATCGGCGTGATCGAGGCCGCGCTTAAAGCCATGCAGGCTGCAGGCGAATTGCCGGCAGCGCTCGATTTCTCCGCCATCACGGCCGAGCCGCCGCGCGATGCCGCGCATGGCGACATCGCCACCAATGCCGCCATGGTGCTGGCCAAGGCCGCGCGCAAGAAGCCGCGCGACATCGCCGAGCCGCTGCTCGCCCGCTTGAAGGACAATCCCGACGTCGTCAACGGCGCCGTCGCGGGCCCGGGCTTCATCAACCTCAAGATCGCCGATTCGTTCTGGCGCGAGCGCCTGCGCGACTGCCTGAAGGCGGGCATCGCCTATGGCGATTCGCCAATGGGCAAGGGCAGCAAGGTCAATGTCGAGTATGTGTCGGCCAACCCCACCGGACCGCTGCACGTGGCGCATGCGCGTGGCGCGGTGGTGGGTGACTCGCTCGCCAACCTGCTGGCCAAGGCGGGCTACGCCGTCACCAAGGAGTACTACATCAACGATGCCGGCGCGCAGGTCGACATCCTCGGTCAATCGACCTTTCTGCGTTACAAGGAAGCGCTGGGCGATTCGATCGGCGATATCCCCGAAGGCCTCTATCCCGGCGAGTACCTGAAAGAAGTGGGGGCCGCGATCGCCAAACGCGACGGCGCGCGCTGGATCGACAAGCCGCAGTCGGACTGGCTGCCGGTGATGCGCGACTTCGCCATCGAGACATTGATGGGCGAGATCAAGGCCGACCTCGACACGCTCGGCGTGCACATGGACGTCTATTCGTCCGAGCGCGCGCTGGTCGATGCCGGCAAGGTCGACCGTGTGTTCCAGGAGCTCAGCCGTCAGGGCCTGATCTACCAGGGCCGCCTCGACCCGCCCAAGGGCCAGAAGCCCGACGACTGGGAGGACCGCGAGCAGACGTTGTTCCGCGCGACCAGGTTCGGTGACGACGTCGACCGGCCGCTGAAGAAGTCCGACGGCACCTGGACGTACTTCGCCAACGACATCGCCTATCACTACGACAAGTTCCTGCGGGGCTTCGCCGACATGATCGACGTCTGGGGCGCCGACCATGGCGGCTATGTGAAGCGCCAGAAGGCGGCGGTGAAGGCCATCACCGAAGGCAAGGGTGAGCTCGACGTGAAGCTCTGCCAGCTGGTGCGCGTCATGAAGAACGGCGAGCTGGTTCGCATGTCCAAGCGCGCTGGTACATTTGTTACATTGCGCGACCTGCTCGACGAGGTCGGCCCAGATGTCGTGCGCTTCACCATGCTGACGCGCAAGAACGACGCCGCCTTCGACTTCGACCTCGTAAAGGCCACAGAACAGTCACGCGAGAACCCGGTGTGGTACGTGCAGTATGGCCATGCGCGGACTCGCTCCGTGCAGCGGCAAGCTGCCGCCGCCGGCGTCGTGATCGATGGGCTGGACAGCGCCCCATTAGATCGTCTGGGCGACGCCGGCGAGCTTGCCCTGGTCCGCCTCATCGCCCAATGGCCCCGCCAGGTCGAGGCCGCCGCCGCCGCCCACGAGCCGCATCGTATTGCTTTCTATCTCTATGAGCTGGCCGCCGCCTTCCATGCCCACTGGAATCGCGGTCGCGAGGAGCCGGCGCTGCGTTTCGTCGTCGAGGGCGACGAGGAGATGACCCGGGCGCGTCTGGCGTTGGTACAGGGAATCGGATTTGTGATAGGATCGGGCCTCAAGGTCTTCGGCGTAACTCCCGTCGAAGAGATGAGATAAGGAAAAATGCACATCCGCCGGTCCCCCTCCGGCGACGGTCCAACCATCTACCGGCCGAGCGAGTCGGTAGCCTCCGTACGGCTCGATCCGCCGCCCCGGCCCGTCGCGCACGAACCCGATTCGATTCCCCCGCCGCCGCGGGACTCCCTGCTGATGCGCGTCAATCGACGGCGCGGGCAGATCCTCACCGTCATGGTCTCCATCGCCGCCATCGCGAGCTTCGGCTCGGTCGTGTGGTGGGCGCACAACCAGGACGTCAAGGCAGGCGGTCGCGGGCTGGAGCCGCTGGTCGTCCAGGCGCCGGCCACGCCGACTCGGGTCAAGCCCGAGAATGCCGGCGGCCTCAACGTGCCCAACCAGGACAAAGAGGTGTTCAACCGCCTCCAGCCCGGCACGGTGCCCACCCAGCCGGAAAAGCTGCTGGCCAACCCGACCAACCCCAAGCTGCCGCCCGGCGGAATCCTGCCAACACCGGCCGCGCCCAAGCCGCCCGATGCCGAGGTGGCGGCGAAGACGCCGACGCCATTGCAGCCCGCGACGCCAGCCGCCGTGACGACAGCCGGGCCGACGGCGCCGCCTGTGGCCGACGTGCCCAAACCCGAGAAGCCCGCCGCCACCGAGAGCGGCCCCAGCATCGCCAGCCTGATCGACAACATGTCGGGCCCGGTCGGCGGCTGGCGCGTGCAGGTCGCCTCGGTGAAGAATGAGGACGTCGCCAAGTCGACCTGGGCGCGCCTGCAAAGTGCGCATGGCGACGTGATGGCCAACCTGCGCATGCAGGCGGTGCGCGTCGACCTCGGCGACAAGGGCGTGTGGTACCGCGTGCAGGCCGGCCCGCTCGACGAGAAGCAGGCGCAAACCGTCTGCAGCACGCTCAAAACCCGCAAGGCCGACTGCGTCCTGGTCCCGCCGGCACGGTGATATCTGTCGTCCTGAGCGAAGCGAAGGACCTAATGGCGTTTCAACGAGTACACCCATGGCAATCGCCATGAGATCCTTCGCTACGCTCAGGATGACATGAGAGCCGTCATCTTCGGCTGCTCCGGTCCCGATCTTACCGCGGACGAGCGTGCGTTCTTTCGGGACGCCGATCCGCTGGGCTTCATCCTGTTCGCGCGCAATGTCGACACACCGGAGCGCACGCGTCGTCTCACCGAGGAGCTGCGCTCGTCGGTGGCGCGTGCCGATGCGCCGGTGCTGATCGACCAGGAAGGCGGCCGCGTTGCACGGCTGCGCCCGCCGCATTGGCGCAAAGCGCCGCCCGCCCGCGTGCTGGGCGAGCTCTATGCGCGCGATCCCGAGCGCGGCCTCGAGGCGACGCGTCTCAATTCGCGGCTGCTCGCGGCCGACGTCGCCTCGGTCGGCGTCGATGTCGATTGCCTGCCCGTGCTCGACATCGCTTTCCCGGAAACCCATGCCGTGATCGGCGATCGCGCCTATGCCGACCGGCCCGAGCCCGTCGCCGCGCTCGGGCGCGCCGCTGCCGAAGGACTGCTGGCCCAAGGCGTGATGCCGGTCGTCAAGCACATGCCCGGCCATGGCCGGGCCACGGTCGACAGCCATCACGCGCTGCCGCGGGTCACCGCTTCGCGCGATGCGCTGGAGCGCACCGACTTCCTGCCGTTCAGGCTGCTGGCCGACATGCCGTGGGCGATGACCGGCCACCTCCTGTTCGACGCCATCGATCCCGAGGCCGCCATCACAGTATCGGCGCGGGGCGTGAAGGACGTGATCCGGGGCCACATCGGCTTCGATGGCCTGTTGCTGAGCGACGACCTCAACATGCAGGCGCTGGGCGGCACCTTGGGCGAGCGAGCCCGCCGGTCGCTGGCCGCCGGCTGCGACATCGCCCTGCACTGCAACGGTAATATGGCGGAGATGAAGGAGATCGTGGGTCAGACCGGCCCCATGACCGAGGCCGCCATCCGCCGCTTCGACGCTGGCCGCGCCTACCTTGCTCGCCACCGCGCTCCAGTCGGCTCGCCCGGCATTGCCGACGTGAGGCGGCGACTCGCCGCCCTGCTGCCGGAATGGGGATAAACCGGCCTTAATCCAGTGGCGGTGCAGGCCACCGATGCCCTAAACGGGGACTGCATGAGTGACGCTCAGAGCCCGCCTCCCGACAATTTCACCGCCGCCGGTCCGGACGTGATCGCGCCTGGCGAGGGTGAGCTGATCGTCAATCTCGAGGGCTTCGAGGGCCCGCTCGACCTGCTGTTGACCCTGGCGCGCGACCAGAAGGTGGATCTGCGCCGCATCTCCATGGTCGCCCTGGTCGACCAGTACCTGGCGCACGTGGCCCAGGCGCGCCGGCTCCGGCTGGAGCTCGCCGCCGACTATCTCGTGATGGCGGCCTGGCTTGCCTACCTGAAGTCGCGCCTGCTGCTGCCTGAGCCGCCGGCCGGCGAGGAGCCGTCGGGCCAGGAGATGGCCGACGCCCTGCAATGGCAGCTGCGCCGGCTCGAGGCGATGCAGGAGGCGGGCGTGCGCCTGATGGCGCGGCCGCAGCTCGGCAAGGACATCTTCTCCCGCGGCCAACCCGAGGGCGTGGTCGTCGTGCGTCGCGCCGTGTGGGACGTGAAGCTCTACGATCTGCTCGCGGCTTACGGCCATCAGGTCCGGCCCAAGGATGCCGACACCTATCAGATCGAGGCGATGCAGTTCTTCTCGGTCGAGGAAGCAGCCGAGCGGCTGGGCCGCATGCTGGGCATCGCCATCGACTGGCAGACGCTTGAAGCGTTCCTGCCGGCCGGCCTCACCGATCCGACGCGGCGGCGCTCGGCCATCGCCTCGACCTTCGTCGCCGGCCTGCAGCTTGCCAAGGACGGCTCGCTGGAGCTGCGCCAGACCGAGCGGTTCGGCCCGATCTATTTGCGTAAGCGTACTGAGCAACGGTGACGGGGCTCCCTATGTCGGAATCAGAAGTGCCAGAATCAGAAGCAGAAGAAAAAGTGACCCCCGAAAACGTCACCGACGTCGTCTCGCCCGATCACGCGCAGCACCTGCGGCTGCTCGAGGCCCTGGTCTTCGCCGGCACCCAGGCGCTCGACGAGAAGGAGCTGGCCGACCGGCTGCCCAACGACGCCGACGTGAAGCGCCTGATCATCGATCTCACCGAGATGTATGCCGGCCGCGGCGTCAATCTGGTGCAGGTCGCGGGCGGCTGGGCTTTCCGCACCGCCCCCGATCTTTCCGAGAAACTGAAGATCGAGCGGCCAGTGACGCGCAAGCTCTCACGGGCGTCGGTCGAGACGCTGGCGATCATCGCCTACCACCAGCCGGTGACGCGCGCCGAGATCGAGCAGGTGCGCGGCGTCGGGCTCAGCAAGGGCACGCTCGACCTGCTGTTCGAGCAGAACTGGATCCGGCCGATGGGCCGCCGCCGCGCGCCGGGCAAGCCGGTGACCTGGGGCACCACCGACTTCTTCCTCGAGCATTTCGGCCTGCCGACCCTCGACGACCTGCCGGGTCACGAGGAGCTTAAGGCCGCAGGGCTCTTGGACCCGCGCTCGCAGCCCCCCATATTTCGGCCCGAAGAGCCCGATCTGCCGCTCGAACCGGGCGAAGACGAGGCCGACGAGCCGCTGGCCGTCGACGAAACGGGACGCTGAACCGACGTTCGAGGCCCACAAAGGGCCTTATTCGACTGGTTGCCGGGCCTTCCGACGCGGTGCCATAATCGGCCCGCGCCGACCGCAATCGTTTTTGGGAGCAATTGGCAATGGGTAGCTTCAGCATATGGCACTGGCTGATCGTGCTGGCCGTCGTGCTGCTACTGTTCGGTGGTCGCGGCAAGATCTCGCAGCTCATGGGCGACTTCGGCAAGGGCCTGTCGGCCTTCAAGAAGGGCGTGGGCGGCTCGGAAGAGCAGCCGCCGGTCCAGGCCGGCCAGCCGGGTGACGCGGCCAAGCCGATCGCGGCGCAGGCCACCACCACGCCGCCGGGCGGACAGCAGGTCCACCAGGACAGCGCCGCCAAGGTCTAGCGGCGCCGTTGTCGGTCGCGGACTTGGACGCCCCCTTGAACGCACATGTTCGGTATCGATAGTCCCGAGCTTCTGGTCATCGCCATCGTTGCCCTGGTCGTGATCGGCCCGAAGGAGTTGCCGGGCCTGTTGCGCAGCTGGGGCAAGTGGATGGCCCAGATGCGCGGCATGGCGGCGGAATTCCGTGGCCATGTCGACGAGATGGTGCGCCAGTCCGAGCTCGACGAGGTGAAGAAGCAGCTCGAGGGCGGCGCCGGCGGACTCGACCTCAAGTCGCTCGATCCGACCCAGCAGATCAAGAGCCACATCCAGGAAGGCATGGCCGAAGGCGAGAAGGCCTTCAACGAAGCCAAGGCCAACTTCGACAACCCGCTGGCCGAGCCGGAATCTGCTCCTCAGATCGCCGCCGAGCCGCAGCCGGCCGTCGCCGAATCCGCCCCTATCAGCAGCGAGCCACTGCCGGAGCCGGCACCAGTTACCGAGCGATCGCCGGATGCAGCCGAAGAGAAGCCAAAGGCCGCTGCCGCCGGCTAGTCTTGCCGGACCGCGGGCCTCCAGGCCCGCTCATTGCTCATGCCGCTGAAGCCACACACAACGACACCCTATGAGGCGGGCCTGGAGGCCCGCGGTCCGGCAAGAAATGCCAATTAGCGCTTTGAATTGCCCTGCAAAGGGCGGCATAACGCGGCACCCAGGCCGCAAAGACCTTCCTTGACCCAAGTTCACGACGGACCCGAAGACGACAAGCCGATGCCGCTGCTCGATCATCTGATCGAGCTGCGCAAGCGGCTGATCTACGCCCTGATCAGCTTCATGCTGGTGTTCTTCATCGCGTTCTACTTTGCCAAGCCGATCTTTTCGTTCCTGATCCAGCCGGCCCTGCATGACGGCTACAAGATGCAGGTCCTCGATATCTTCGAGTTCTTCTTCGTCACCGTGAAGCTGTCGGCCTTCCTGTCGCTGATCGTCGGCTTCCCGCTGATCGCGACGCAGATCTGGCTGTTCGTGGCCCCCGGCCTCTACCGGCAGGAGAAGCGCGCCTTCCTGCCGTTCCTGGTAGCGACGCCGTTCATGTTCTATGCCGGCTGCGCGGTCATGTACTACGTCGTGATGCCGTACGTGATCAACTTCATGCTGACGCAGTACGCACCGCAGGACGTCGAGAAGAACCTGCGCGCCGCCGATTATCTCGAGCGGGTCCTGCAGCTGGTCTTCGCCTTCGGGTTCGCTTTCGAGATGCCGGTGCTGCTGACCTTGATGCTGCGCGTCGGCATCATCTCGAGCGCCAGTCTGAAGGCCAAACGCCGCTACGCCATCGTCATCTGCTTCGTCGTCGCCGCCGTGCTCGCGCCGCCCGATGTGGTAAGCCAGATCGCGCTCGCCGTGCCGCTGATCGCCTTTTACGAGATCAGCATCCTGATCGGTGTCTGGATCGAGCGGAAACGCGCGGAAGAGGACAAGAAGGGCGAGGAAGAGGCGAACAACGCCGATTCCGCCGGCAGCTGAACCATGCACGACATCCGCTTCATCCGGGAGGACCCCGCCGCCTTCGATGCCGGGCTGAAAAAGCGCAACCTGGCGCCGCTGTCGGCCGAGCTGCTCGAGATCGACAAGCGCCGCCGCGCCGCCATTTCCGAAAGCGAGGCCGCGCAAGCCAAGCGGAAGGCGCTCAGCCGCCAGATCGGCATCGCCAAGGGCAAGGGCGAGAACGCCGATGCGCTGATGGCCGAGGTCGAGGCGCTGGAAGCCACCCTCAAGCAGGGCGAGGCCGAGGCCAAGCGCCTGGATGAGGAGCTGACGCGGCGCCTGGAAGTGCTGCCCAACCTGCCGTTCGACGACGTGCCCGACGGCGTCGACGAGACCGGCAATGTCGAGATCCGCCGCGTCGGCAGCCAGCGCAACTTTCCGTTCCAGCCGAAGGACCATGTGGCGCTGGGCGAGGCGACGGGCGAGATGGACTTCGCCTCGGCCGCCAGGATCTCCGGCGCGCGTTTCGTGTTCCTGAAGAAGCATCTGGCGCGGATGGAGCGCGCCATCGCCCAGTTCATGCTCGACCTGCACACCTCGGAAGAGGGTGGTTACACCGAGGTCAACCCGCCGCTCTTGGTGCGGGACAACGCGGCCTACGGCGTGGGCCAGCTACCCAAGTTCGCCGAGGACATGTTCCACACCGACAACGGGTTCTGGCTGGTGCCGACCGCCGAGGTGCCGCTCACCAACCTGGTGAACGACACCATCGTCGAGGAGAAGGACCTGCCGCTGCGCTTCACCGCCTTCACGCCGTGCTTCCGCTCCGAAGCAGGCGCGGCGGGCAAGGACACCCGCGGCATGATCCGCCAACACCAGTTTCCCAAGGTCGAGCTGGTCAGCATCACCACGCCCGAGCAATCGGACGCCGAGCATCAGCGCATGACGGGCCGCGCCGAAGAAATCCTGAAGCGCCTCGGCCTGCCGTTCCGCACCATCGTGCTCTGCGGCGGCGACATGGGGCCGGCCTCGCGCAAGACCTTCGACATAGAAGTCTGGCTGCCCGGCCAGAACGCCTATCGCGAGATCTCCAGCTGCTCCAACTGCGGCGAGTACCAGGCGCGCCGCATGAACGCGCGATTCCGGCCCAAGGAGGGCAAAGGGACCCGCTTCGTGCACACGCTGAACGGCTCGGGTCTCGCGGTCGGCCGCACGCTGATCGCGGTGCTGGAGAACTACCAGAACGAGGACGGCTCGGTGACGATCCCGGAGGCGCTCAGGCCCTACATGGGGGGCCTGGCTGCGCTGCCGGCGCCGACGAAGCGCAAGTGAGCCCCGACAAGTGAGCCCCGAAGAGATCGCGCGCAAGCGCATCCTCGTCACCAACGACGACGGCATCAATGCGCCCGGCCTGGAGGCGATGATCGACATCGCCACCCAGCTCTCCAAGGACGTCTGGGTCGTGTCGCCCGAGTATAACCAGAGCGGCGCCGGCCACTCGCTGTCGCTGACCCATCCGGTGCGGGCCCGCCAGCTCACCGAGACCAAGTTCGCGCTCGAAGGCACGCCGACCGACTGCGTGCTGTTCGCCGTCAAGCACCTCCTCAAGGACCACAAGCCCGACATCGTGCTGTCCGGCGTCAACCGCGGCGGCAACATGGCCGACGACGTCACCTACTCGGGCACCATCGCCGGCGCCATGGAAGGCTGCCTGCTCGGCATCCCCTCGATCGCCTTCAGCCAGCCCTACACCCAGCCGCATCCGCCGAAGTGGGAGACGGCGACGCAGTTCGGCGCCGACATCGCCCGCCGCGTGCTCGGGATGGGCATCCCGCGCAACGTGCTGATCAACGTCAACTTCCCCGACGTCGCGCCATCGGCGGTCAAGGGCGTGCGCGTGACGCGGCAGGGTGTGCGCGCCTTCGGTGGGCAGATCGTCGAGCGCACCGACCCGCGCGGCGGCACCTACTACTGGATCGCCTATGCGCCGGGCGCGCACGAGCACGACGACGAGAGCGACCTCACCTCGGTACGCTCGGGCTACGTGTCGGTGACGCCGCTGCATCTCGACCTCACCCACGAGGCGACGCGCCGCAAGCTCGCCCAGCAGTTCGCGGGCTGAGCCGAGGCCGGCCGTGAACGTCCCGGCCATGCAACGCCTGATCGCCGAGCTGCGGCAGTCGGGCATCGCCGACGAAAGAGTTCTGGCCGCGATTGCCGCCGTCGACCGCGAGCGCTTCGTCTCGCCGACCTTCGCCGAGCGGGCCTGGGAGAACACCGCCCTGCCGATCGCCTTCGGTCAGACGATCAGCCAGCCGCTGGTGGTCGCCGCCATGACCGAGGCGCTGCGCGTTGGCCCGCGCATGAAGGTTCTGGAGATCGGCACCGGCTCGGGCTACCAGGCCGCCGTGCTGGCCAAGCTGGCGCGCCGCGTCTACTCGGTCGAGCGCTTCAAGCCGCTTTCGCGCGAAGCCGAGAAGCTCCTGATCAACCTCGGCATCTACAACGTCGTGTTCGACGTCAACGACGGCAGCAAGGGCTGGCCGGGCCAGGCGCCGTTCGACCGCATCATCGTCACTGCCGCCGCCGAGGAGCGCCCGCAGGCGCTGATCGACCAGCTGGCCGTCGGCGGCATCCTGATCGTGCCGGTCGGCCGCGATCCCACCGCCCAAGTCGTCGAGCGCATCGTCAAGAGCGAGAGCGGCCTGCAGCGCGATACGCTGATGCCCGTGCGCTTCGTCCCGCTGGTCGCGGGCGCGCTCCCGGTCCTGGGGCAGGGCTGACAAGAGGCGGACCGGGAGGCCCGACTCATGTCATCCTGAGCGCAGCGAAGGATCTCATGCCGATTGCAAGCGGCGATGAGGTCCTTCGCTACGCTCAGGACGACAGCTTGTGTTGCGCGCGATGCGATCTAGGATTGTTGAAACGCTAGGGGAGGATCAGGCATGGCGGTCGCCGCACCGCGCATCCACGAGGCACCGGACGACCTGCTGGCCGCCATCGACTACTGTTACGACCAGGGCTGGACCGACGGCCTGCCGGTCGTGCCGCCGCAGGTCGATCGCGTGCATGCCATGCTGGCCGCCGATGATCGGCCGCCGGAGACGGTGATCGCCAAACATCCGGCGACAGGCCTCGAGCTCTCGCTGCATGCGGCCGCGGTGAACGCCGTCATGGCGGGCTGCCTGCCGGCGTACTTCCCCGTGCTGGTCGCCGCCTTCGAGGCGATGGACCGCGAACCGTTCAACTTCCACGGCTCGACCGCCAGCACCGGCGGCTCGGCGCCGCTGCTGGTGGTGAGCGGGCCGCTGGCCGACGAGATCGGCATGAATGCCGACGTCAACCTGTTCGGCCCGGGCAATCGCCCCAATGCCACGATCGGCCGCGCGACGCGGCTCATCCTGCGCAACGTCTTCCAGATGCTGCCCGGCATCTCCGACAAATCCACCCAGGGCAACCCCGGCAAGTACAGCCTCTGCATCGCCGAGCGCGCGCGGGGCAACCCGTGGCCGCTGCTCTGCCAGGAGCAGGGCTATCCGGCCGGCACGTCGAGCGTCACCGTCTACGCCGCGGGCGGCTTCTGCAATGTCGAGAACCATGGCGGCAACACGCCCGAGCAGGTTTTAGGCTCGGTGGCCGACGCCATGGCCAACTACGGCTGCATCACCCTGGGCCAGAGCGTGGTCATCCTGGCGCCCGAGCACATGCAGATCGTGGCCGGCGCGGGATGGACGCGAAAGCAGACGCAAGCGTTCCTGTTCAGCCACGCCAAGCGCTCGGTCGAGGGCATGAAGGGCGTCGGCAAGTTCCGCGATCGCGAGTACGACACCCAGCACGGCAATGGCGCCCATGTGCTGGCCGAGAAGGATTTCATGCATCGCGGCCTTACCCCCGACGACATACTGATCACCTTGGGCGGCGGTGACGCCGGCGGCCATTCGTGCTTTCTGCCGTCGTGGAGTCGCGGTCGCGGCTCGATCCTGCAGCACGTGCCGATTCGCATCGCCAAGAAGAGGTAGGAGGACCCGATGCAGCTCTATGCTCCCACCGCGACCATGGCGACACGCAAACGCACCCGGGCGCCCAAGCTTGCCAAGCTCGACGGCGCGCGCATCGGCATCCTGGAGAACGGCAAGCTCAACGCCGAGGAGATGCTGAACGAGGTCGCCCAGCTCTTCGTGCAGCGCCACGGCTGCACCGTGGTCAAGCTTGCCTCGAAGAAGAACGCGAGCGCGCCCGCTCCCGCCAACACGCTCAACCAGGTGGCGCCGGAAGTCGACTTCCTGATCACCGGCCTGGGGGATTGAGGGTCCTGCTCGACGTGCAGTCTGCACGACGGCATCTCCTTCGAGCAGCTCGGCAAGCGGGCCGTGGTGATCTGCACGACGCCCTTCGAAGTGACCGCGAAGAACATCGCGCGCGTCCTGGGGCTTCCCGACTACCCCTTTACCAGGGTCCAGCACCCGATCGGCAGCTGCACTTTGCCGGAGCTCAAGGCCCGCGCCGAGGTGGCTTACCAACAGGCCCTGGCGATATTGCTTGACGCCTAAGCGTCATCCCGAGCGGAGCCGCCCCCAAAACGAAGTGGGGGGCGGCGCAGTCGAGGGACCTTTTTCCTGACACTGCGGCAAAAAAAGGTCCCTCCGCTGCGCCTCGCTGCGCTCGGCTCCGGTCGGGATGAACCCGATTCCCGCCGGAATCGTGATGCAGTAGAATGGGGGCATGAAAAGAGCCCCTCGCTACCCCTCGCGATGGGCCGGCTGGATGCGCACGCTGGGTACAACGGCGGCGCTGTCGGTCGCGCTCGGCGCCTGCGCCAATCCGTTCGGTACCCGTCCGGGCACCACCGAATATCCCGGTTCGGGCGCTGGCCCGAATGCCGCGGCCGTCTACGTCGTGAACGAGAAGGACACCGTCGCAAGCGTTTCGCAGCGCTTTGGCGTGTCGGAACAGACCATCATCGACCGCAACAAGCTCAAGGGCCCGCCCTACACGTTGAAGGTCGGCCAGTACCTCGAATTGCCCGGCGCCAAGTTCGTCGCCGACAACACCGGCGGCGCCACCCAGGCCGTCGCCCCCAACGCCCCTGGCCCGGTCAAGAAGGAGAGCCTGGCTCCGCCGCCCGGCGCCAAGGGCGAATCGGGCGCGGCCGCGCCGGCGCACACGGCCGGCCAGCCGACGCCGCTTGCCGCACCCGCCGGCGAGACGCCGAAATCCGAGCCGGTCAGCGTCGCGGCCACGCCGCCGCCGCGCATGGCCTGGCCGGTCAACGGCAAGATCCTGGCGCCCTACGGCACCGCGGCCGGCGGCCAGAAGAACGACGGCATCGACATCCAGGCCACCGCCGGCGAGTCGGTGAAGGCGGCCGACGGAGGCACCGTGATCTATGCCGGCTCCGACGTCGCCCATCTCGGCAACCTGCTGCTGGTCCAGCATCCCGGCGGCTACATCACGGCCTACGGCAACAACGAGGCGCTTCTGGTGAAGAAGGGCGACGCGGTGAAGAAGGGCCAGGTCATCGCCAAGGCCGGCACCTCGGGCGGTGCGGCCAGTCCACGGGTCCACTTCGAGGTGCGTCGCGGCGGCAGCAAGACCATCGATCCGATGACGGTGCTGCCGGCGCAATAGGCCTACGCGGCGCGGCGAACCGACAGCTGCTTTCCGGTCGCGTCGATCACGACGGCGATTGCCGTCGGCGATGGGGCGAGCTCCTCGACAGCAATCGCTGGGTCGAGCAGCGCGTCGGGATCGTAACGCAGCTTGACGATGCGCTGCCTGCCGTCGGCATCGGCTGCTGCCTGTGCGTCGAAGATCGCGAGCTCCAGCCGGACCATGTCCTCGACCGGACCGCCGGGCAGGAGACCCGCGGCGATGCGCTCCCGCAGCCACAGGCCGAAGCGCCAGGCTTCCCAGCGATACTGCAGGGTGGCGTGGCGCGAGGCCGCCCAGAAGGCGTCGAGCTCCGCCATCAGCCGGCCCCCCAGCAGGCGGCAGGAGTTGGGCAGCACCGAATAGACGGGGATCAGGCGGTTCACGCGAAACAGCGAGCAGTTGATCGACATTCCTTCCTCGCGCGCCATCGCTTGCAGTCGCTGCTGCTCGCGTGCACTGAGGGCATACTCGGCCAGCACATCGGCGCCCGCGCGCAGGTCGAGGCACCGTTCGGGTGCGGCGATCAGGTCGGCAAAAGCGCGCTGGAATTCGGCGATCGACATGATGGTGCCTCCGGTCGAGCAAGTGCTGCGCGCATGCGGTCGAGCTCCTTCAGCACACCGGCCTCGCCGAGACCGGGGAAGTAGGATTCGTGGAACTCGAAGGTGACGCCCGCGAGGTTGCGGCAGCGCGGCGCGGTGCGTCTGAGCAGGCGCCAGACCTCGGCCGGGCAGGCGCCGGCATGACTGTCGAGGTAGGCGCCGAACAGCCGGTTGCCGCCGGCGACATGCATCTCGCCCACCGCGTCGAGATCGAGGCGGTCGATATAGAGATCGGGACCGATGCCGAGATTGACGGCATTGACGTGGAGGTTGTGCAGGTCGAGCAGCAGGCCGCAGCCGGTCCGCCGCACCAGGGCGTTGACGAAATCCTCCTCGCTCATGTCGCAATCGGGTACCGGCGTGTGCACCACGCCGTTCTCGAGCAGGAGCCTGGTGCCCAGCATGTCCTGCACGCGGCCCACGCGCTCGCACAGCATCTCGAGCAGGTCGTGGTCCCAGGGAAGCGGCAGGGCGAGCCCGGCGTGATGATCGGCCGTCACCTCGGTCTGCACGCGCACCGCCGAGAGATGCTCGCTGATCCAGCCGAACCGGTAGCGCCGATGCCACTTGGCCAGCTGTTTCACGTGATCGATGTCGAAGGTCGAGCCGCTGGCGATCGACAGGCCGACGCCGTGCGCGACCAGCCGATGGTGCGACGCCAGCTCGTCGAGCAGCGCGACCTCGTCGGGGAGAGGGACAAACCTCTCCCCGCGATCGCGCCCGAGGTCCTGCCAGAACCTCTCCGGTATCACCGACAGGAAGTCGGCGGCATCGGGCCGGGCGCGAACGAGGTCGACCAGCGAGCCGTTGAACAGGACGCCGACTCGCGCGGCCATGGCTCACATCCGCTTCATGGTGCCGAGGTCGACCTTCACCAGGTTCTCGATCTCTTCCTGCTCCTGGAACAGGATCGGCACGCCCGAATTGCAGGGCAGGCAGCCTTTCAGCTTGCCCAGCAGGTCGCTGAGCGTGGGCTGCAGCCGTACCGTGTCGGCGAGGGTCGTGCCCTTGGGCACGGTGACCTTGAGCACGGGCTGCACGCCGTCGCGGACGAGCTGGATATTGGCAATACGTTCCTTGGCCATGTGACGCTCCGTTGTTGAAGATTGGGCGGCCCAACTACGGGAGGTAGACGTCTACCGGATACTATTATAAGTTGTAGACTGTGGCCGCGTTATGACGACTGCGACTGAAAAATGCATGTCTCGCCGCTACACGACCTTGCCGTCGAGCTTGTACTCGCCGCGGCGATCCTCGATCTCCAGCACCCAGACGTCGGGATCGCGCGCGACCTGGCGGGCGATGTAGGCGTCGGCCTCGGGCTCGGTCACCGGGTTGGGGCCGGTGCCGCGGCTCCAGGCCGGCCCGTCATCCATCGAGCTTGCCTGGGTGTAGACGGTCACGCCCGCCTCGAAGCGGTTGATCTTGAGCAACACCGTCCCGGCATCGGGATCGCCGCGGCGCACCACGGCGGCCGGAATGAACGCGCGGTCGCACAGCCGCACCTGCGCGCTGACCCAAAGGCCGGTCGTGAGCCCCATCACCATGCAAGACACCTCACTCGACGCTCACGTTCCTCTCCCCCGCTGGGGGAGAGGCTAGGTGAGGGGGCTTCGAAAACTCGTGCAACCCCCTCACCCACTCCCCCTAGCGGGGGAGAGGAGCATGACCTTCGCGAATGGAAAGAGTCATTCCAGTGCGTCGTCGAGTCCATCGAAGACCGCGCGGGCGCCGCGCCAGCGGAAGCGGATGCAGGCGAAGGGCAGCGCCTGCAGCGCGGCGTCATCGCGGTCGCCCAGGGCCGCCGGCGCCACCAGGATCGGCCGCACATCCGGCCCGCCGCGCGCCGAGGCGAGCGACAGCGAGCCCACCGCCATGGCGAGCTCCTCGGCCCCGCCGTCGGCGACCAGCGCGAACAAGGGCTGTGGCCGCTCGCCGCGCAGGGAGAACAGATCCTCGGCGCCGCCGAACAGCCCGCGCTTGGCGAGCTCCTCGTGCAGCGCCACGTCGACCAGCCGGCGGTCGCAGGCCGCCATTGCCGAATCTGCGATCGACGGCTCGACACAAAGTCCGGTTCGGGCCGTCGGTTGCTCGCCTGCCTTGAAGCGGCGCACGGCGTCGACGAACTGTCCCAGCAGCCGCGTCAATCGCGGGCTGTCGAGCGGCGCGATCACCAGCGCCTCGGTCTCCTCGCCATCGGGCCAGGCGAGCTTGCGCCATACGCCGTCGGCCAGGAATTCGCGAAAGCCCGATTTGCTCTGGCCGGGCCGCGAGCCGCCCATCCGGCCGGAATGGCAGAGATAGAGCGCGCCGCGATCGTCTGCGGCGATGATGCCCGCCACCTTCCGGTCGGCGCCGGCACGCGGCAGGTTGATCTCGCAGGTGATGCTTTCGCGCTTGGCCGGCGCGTCGGGGGCGTGGCCCAGCACCAGGGCATCGCGCGTCGATCTCGGCTCGAAGGCCCACCAGTAGGCGTCGTCTCGTGCCCAGTGAATCGTGGTGCGCAATTCGCCGCCACGCCAGGTCAGTCGCACGCCGCGCGAAGGAATGCCCTTTAGGGCCCCTTGCAGGCGCTTGATGGCGCGTTCGATCCGCCTCGGCTCCCCCACGGCCCGTAGCATGCTCGATCCTACTCTTGTGAGTTATCCTTGCCGATGTGGACAGCTTCGGCCATTTAGCGCCCTCCAGATTAGTTCCGAGTATGGCCGATCCACCTCTGCTGGCCCTGGCCGGCATCCGCTACCACCTGGGCGACCAGACCATCCTTGACGGCGTCGATCTCGGCATCGCGCCGGGCGAGCGGCTTTGCCTGGTCGGCCGCAATGGCGCGGGCAAGTCGACCCTGCTCCGGATCCTGGCGGGCGAGCCGATCGCCGATGGCGGCACGCGCTTCGCCCAGCCCGGCGCCACCGTGGCCACCCTGCCGCAGGAGCCCGATTTCACCGGCCATCCGACCGTCGGCCACTATGTCGCCTCGGCGCTCGCCGATTCGCTCGGACCCAGCGACTACCGCGTCGCAGCCCTGCTGGCCGAGGTGAAGCTCGACGGCGCCCGCAACCCGGCCGAGCTGTCGGGCGGCGAGGCCCGGCGGGCCGCGCTCGCCCGCGCCCTGGTCGGCGAGCCGGACGTGCTGCTGCTCGACGAGCCCACCAACCACCTCGACCTGCCGACCATCGAATGGCTGGAGCAGCGGCTCGCCACCTGGAAAGGCGCCTATGTCCTGGTGAGCCACGACCGGCGCTTCCTCGACAACCTCGCCCGCGCCGTGCTGTGGCTCGACCGCGGCATCGTGCGCCGCCTCGACAAGGGCTACGCCGCCTTCGAGGAGTGGTCGACCGACATCCTCGAGCGCGAGGCGACCGAGCGACACAAGCTCGACCGCCTGATCGAGCGCGAGACCGAATGGGCGGGCAAGAGCATCCGCGCCCGCCGCACGCGCAACGAGGGCCGCCTGCGCCAGCTGAACGAGTTCAGGAAACAGCGCCGCCAGCAGATCGGCCCGGTCGGCCGCGCCACCATCGAGGTCGGGCCAGCAGAACAGTCCGGCGCGCTCGCCATCACCGCACGCAACATCTCCAAGTACTTTGGCGAGCGCACCATCGTCGAGAACTTCTCGACCCGCATCTTCCGCCGCGACCGCGTCGGACTGATCGGCCCCAACGGTGCGGGCAAGACGACGCTGTTGCGCATGCTGATCGGCGAGCTTGCGCCCGACAGCGGTTCGGTGAAGCTCGGCGCCAATCTCGTTCCGGTGGTGATCGACCAGCGCCGCATCGCGCTCGATCCCGAGAAGACCCCTTGGGAGATCCTGGCCGACCGCAACGACCATCTTCTGGTGCGTGGCCGGCAGATGCACGTCATGAGCTACCTGCGCGAATACCTGTTCCGTGACGAGCAGGCGCGCCAGCCCGTGCGCACCCTGTCGGGCGGCGAGCGCAACCGGCTGCTGCTTGCCAAGGCACTGGCCGCGCCCTCCAACCTGCTGGTGCTCGACGAGCCGACCAACGATCTCGATGCCGACACGCTCGACCTCCTGCAGGATGCGCTGGGCGACTACGACGGCACCGTGCTTCTGGTGAGCCACGACCGCGACTTCCTCGACCGGCTGGTGACCTCGACCATCGCGCTCGAGGGCGACGGGACGGCGATCGAGTACGCCGGCGGCTACAGCGACTACGTGCTCCAGCGCGGGCCGCGCGAAGCTGCGGCCGCTCCGTCGCCGGCGCGCAAGGCGAAGACCCCAGAGAAGGCACCAGAGAAGGCACCGGTTCGCGAGAGTGCCCCCAGGGCACGGCTCGGCTACAAGCGCGAGCGCGCGTTGATGGAATTGCCCAAGACGATCGAGGCCCTGCAGGCCGAGATCGCAGCGCTCAATGCTGCGTTGGCCGATCCCGATCTCTACCGCCGCGACGCCGCGACATTCGCCGCCAAGACCGCGCGTCTTGCGGCGGCACAGGGCGAGCTCGACGCCGCCGAAACCGAATGGCTCGAACTCGAGATGCTGCGCGAGGAACTGGGCGGTTGAACTACGCCGCCTCGCGGTAGTCGAAATCGTCCACGAAGGGCTCGACGTGCTCGTCGATCGATGGAGCCGCGCCGACGCTGGCCGTGAACTGCCCGCGGCTCAGCGCCTGGGCGAGGCAGTCGAGATTGAAGAGCGCCATCTCCTTGGACTCTTCGTAGATCTCCAGCAGGGCGCGCGCCACCGAGGCATCGAGGCCGGAGCGCTCGAGCTCGCGAACCTGCAGACGCTGGCTCAGCAGCGCCTGCCGGCAGGCCACGACGCGCGCTGACGCGTCGCGAAGATTGTGTTCCAGGGCAAAGCGATCCATGACGACGCTCCGTTTACTCTCGCAAGTTTCCCAGGACCTTCCGCCAGCCAACGTATATTCCAGGCGAGCGTTGCGTCCTAAGCTCTTGACGCCAGTGTGGGACGAGGCCTGGGCGCTTTTTTCGACCGCTTTGGGGCAAGGGACGAACGGCCGTGTGCCGTGCTCGCGGCTGAAATAGGGCCGAAAAGAGGCGACGCCGGAGGCGCCGTCGCTGGTGTCGCCACGTACGCTTTACCAAAAGGCATTCACAGGAAAACACGTGGTCAGCGAAGAAGTGCGCTCGCAAAAATCGTGGCGACAACGATGCGCGGGCGGATGATCGCCGAGCGGCCGATCGTTGCGAACAACTAAAAGTGCATACCTTGACAATTACTCGCGCGAAACGTGCGATCACCCTCAATCGCGCGGTACGCCGGTCGGCCCGAGGAGCGGCTGCTTCTCCTGTTTCTTGACGGAGGGCAGCATCGCCAGCCACGGCTGCGACGAGCGGACCAGTATTAGTCGCGAGGGGCAAGCTGGTCGCCTGGCGGATCGTGCCGACGCGCTACATGTGGCTCTGGTTCTCTTCAGCAGGCGGGTTGGCATCGGACCGCTCCAGCAGGATCCAGCATCGCGTTTCCGCGGCTCGACGGAAATGCTCTTCCAGATAGCCGCCGTAAAGCCGCATCAGGTCGTCGGTCCAGGGCGGGCTGGTCGGGAACTTCGGGACCAGCACGTAGCGCACCGCGCCGAGATACTGGCCGACGGGCCGCGGCGGCGCGCTCCAGGTCGACCAAAGGTTGGCGCCGGGCGCGGGAGGCCGGCCCAGCATGAACGGCAGAGGATTGACGCTGTCCAGCAGGGCGATGCTTCCCGGGTCGCGGCTCGCCAGCAGGTCGGCCGCGTCCGTCAGCACCAGCACGTATTCATAGTCGGACAGCTGATAGAGCGGCGGCTGCGGTCGGTTGGCCCTGGCTCGCGCTGGATAGTCGAAGCTGTGCGAGAAGCTCAGGAAGGTGCCGCGCTCGCCTTCCGGCACGGCGAGGCCTTTAAGATTGGTGCGATCGATGGCGAAGAGTCCCTGCGCCGCGCGCGCCTCGGCGTGATAACCCGCGATGCTCGCGGCCTGGCCGCCGATCGCAAACAGCGGGAACAGCAGCAGCGTCAGGAGCCACGGCGCGATCTCGCGGTTGCGCTGGGCCGCGAAGCTCACGCGCAGCCGATCGTAGAGCACGAACAGGATCACCATGACCGATGGCATCCCCGCCGCCTGAGAGTTCTGCGACAGCAGCAGGAACGACATCGCCAGCAGGAAGACGAGCGTCAACGGCAAGCGGAAAGATTCCCGCCCCGACCACCACATCCACAGCGCCACGACCACCGCGGCGAGATACGGCCCGTACTGGCCGATCGCGGCGACGAAGTTTTTGACGTGCAGCATCAGCGACTTGCGTACCGCGCCGCTCCCGGCCCAGCTCAGGATGTCGCCGAGATAGGCATGGTTGTGCGGCGCGAGCGTATTCAGGGTGAGCAACGTCGAGAGGACGACCCACGTCCGCCAGTGGTGGCGGATATGGGGCTGGAACAGCAGGGCAAAGCCCACGGTCGCAAGCCCCGCGGCGAAATAGGTGATCTTGAGATAGAACATCGCCGCCAGCAGCCCGCCGGCGACGGCGATGTCGACCGAGGCACGGTGTTCGCGCCGGCTCGGGGCCACGAACAGGATCAGCGCCAGGATGCTGTAGGCGCTCCAGCCGTAGCGATTGTAGGACATGGCGAAGCTGTACTGCTCGGGACGGTCGCCGACATTGGCCGGCATCAGCGCCAGCAGGCTGGCGAAGAGCACGAACAGCACGGCCGGCAGCAGCGGCAGGCGCCGGGCGGCGGCGAGCCAGGCGGCGAGGAACAGAGCGGCCGTCATGATCGCGACGTTGACCAGGAAGGCGAAAGGTCCCGGTCCGAGCACGACGAAACCCAGCGCCGTCAGCAGGAAGCTCAGCCGGCCCGTGGGATCGTGGAAATCGACATGCGCGACCTGCCCGGCGTAGAGGTGCCAGGCGCCCGACAGATTGAACAGCAGGTCCTGCGTCATCGCCTTGCTGAGCATCACCGGCGGCGACAGCACCGCCCAGGCCGCGGCCAGCACGGGCAATCCGGCAAGCACCAGCACTAGCAAAGGCGACGACGGGACGGCGCGCGCCGACGCGGCGATCAGGCGTCGCGCCGTCGGTCGCGGCGACGCAAGGGCCGATTCCTCCGAAGGAATTGCCATACACCCCGTCCGATTTTTCCCACCCACGGTCCTTGCGCTAACACGAGCCCGGTTGACGCGCTGTGACCAGTCGGGGGCGCAGGGCACGCCCGCCCGCACGGCGGTGGCCGCCGATCAGCCCGGGATCACCGCCGTCATGGTGACTTCGAACAGCAGCTCATCGCGGGCGAGCCGCGGCACCGGCACGAGCGTACTGGCCGGCATCCGATGCGCCGGGAAGCAGGCCGCCGTGCAGAGCGCCAACGTTTCGAGGTCGGCCTCGCTGTAGTCGACGATGTAGATCGTCATCGACACTACCTGGTCCATGCGCGCCTGTGCGGCTTCGAGCGCAATCCGCACGTTCTCGAAGGCTTGGACCATCTGGCCTTCCTTGCTGGATGCGATCGAGCGGTCGACGCGATACCCGGTCTGGCCGGCAACGTATACCGTGGTGCCGCTGGGAGCGACCACGACCTGGCTGAAGAAGCGGCGCGAGTCCATCAGGCCCGGCGGATTGAGATGGCGTGCGGAATGGGACATCGCGCGAAAACCATAACATACTGGCGGCCATGACTCGGGAGGAAAGGCTGAGGCGCCGTTTCGGCGATCTTGCCGATGACATCGCGGCCCGCCTGCCGGACCGTGAGGGCCTCGTGTTCGGCGCCACGCGCTATACGTTCCGCGAGGTCGCGTCGCGCATCGACGACGCAGCGCGCCGCCTGATCGCGGCCGGCGTCGGCCACGGCGACCACGTCGCCTTGTGGCTCAACAATTGCGACGACTGGATCTTCATCGCCTTCGCCGTCCAGAAGATCGGCGCGGTGCTGGTGCCGATCAACACGCGCTTCCGCTCGCGTGATCTCGCCTACGTGCTGGCGCAATCGGACTCAAGCTTCCTGATCACGCACGACCTCTCCGGCCCCATCGACTATGCCGCCCTGGTGCGCGAGGCCGTGGATTTGCCGGCGACCGGTGTCGATGTGCGCGACCCGCGCTTCCCGAAGTTGCGGCGCGTGATCCTGCTGGGACACCCGGCCCAGGCAGGCACCCTCGACTGGTCGGCGCTCGCCGGACCGGCAGCCAACGTGTCCGCTGACGACGTCGCTGCGCGGGCCCGTGCCGTCGATCCTGCCGCGACGGCGTTCATCATGTATACCTCGGGCACGACCGGCTTTCCCAAGGGCGTGGTCCGCACGCACGAGCTGATCGCCAATGTCGAGGAGCGGGCCCGTCTGATGGGCATCACCGCCGACGACACGATCCTGAACTACCTGCCGCTGTTCCATGCCTTCGGCCTGTCGGAGGGGGCGTGGATGTCGCTGATCACCGGCACGCGCCAGATCGTGACCGTGGGCTTCGATCCCGAGGAGAGTCTCGACCTGATCGAGAAGGAGCGTGTCACCATCATCCACGGTTTCGAGGCGCACATGAAGGGCCTGGCCGAGGCGCAGGAGGCGCGGCCGCGCGACCTCAAGAGCCTGCGCACCGGCATCTTCGCCGCCGGCATGCTGAGCGCCACGCCGGTGGTGCGCCGCGGCATGCGGGCGCTGGCGCCTCTCAAGAACCTCTCGGGCTTCGGCATGACCGAGACCTGGCTCGGCGTGTCGCTGTCCGCGCTCGATGACGACGAGACCCTTCGCAGCGAGGCGTCGGGCTGGCCGGGCCCCAACTTCGACTTGCGCATCGTCGATGACGGCAGCGGCGAGGTGCTGGGGCCGGGCGCCACCGGCGAGCTGCAGGTGCGCGGGCCGACGGTGCTGAAGGAGTACTACCGCAAGCCCGCCGAGACGGCGGCGGCCTTCACGCCCGACGGCTGGTTCCACACCGGCGACGCCGCGATGTGGCTGCCCAACGGGTCCTTGCGCTTCCTCGGGCGCTACAAGGACATGTTGAAGGTCGGCGGTGAGAACGTCGATCCCATGGAGACCGAGGGCCTGCTGCTGGAGCATCCCGCCGTGCAGCAGGTCGCCGTGGTCGGCTTGCCCGACGAGCGCCTGGGCGAGGTTGCCGTGGCCTATGTCCAGTGCCGGGCCGAGGCCGCGATCGGCGTCGAGGAGGTGCTGGAGCACTGCCGCGGCAAGGTTGCGAGCTTCAAGCTGCCGCGCCATGTCGTGTTCATTGACGCCTTCCCGATGACCGAATCGGGCAAGATCCAGAAGGCCAAGCTCCGAGAGGATGCGAAGAAGCGGTTCGCGTGAGCTTGATGCCTAGGCGTTCCCCGGATTGTCCAGGAGTTGGCCTAGCAACTGGCTGCGGTACTGTCCAGGTGAGACCTCGAACCAGCGCTTGCAGGCACGGAAGAAACTGCTCTGGTCGGCGTATCCCAGCAGATACGCCGCCTGCCCCAAGGACAGATGCAGTCGGCCGAGATATTGCCCCGCGAGCTCTCTGCGCGTGCGGTCGACGAGATCGCCGAACGACGTCTTCTCTTGCTCGAGGCGTCGCTGCAACGTGCGCTCGCTCATGCGCAGCTCGCTCGCGATCCGGTCGCGGCGCGGCTCACCATCGGGCAGGCGCCGGATGATCGCCTCGCGCGCCCGGTAGCTGGTGTCGTCATGGTCGAAGCGGCGGAGATAGTCGCCGGCATAGCGCTCGTGCAACTCGGCCAGCACCGGATTCGAGGTCGGCAAGGGGAGCGCGAGGTCGGCACGATCGAATAGCAGGCTGTTGCCCTTAGCGCCGAAGGCGATGGGACAGCGGAACGCCGCGCGATAGGGCGCCGGGTCCTTCGGTTCGGGATGGGGCAGCTCGATGGCGACCGGCCGGACATCGCGGCCGCTGATCCAGGCCAGGAAGCCGATCAGCGTCACCATGATGAACTCCGTGCGCTGGCGCGGCACCGGCCGATCGCCGCCGATCAGCTCGAAGGTCATGCGGAAGCGGCCGCCATCTTCGCCGAGGCTCATGGTCAACGCGTCGCTCAAGATGCGCAGATAGCGCTCCAGCCGCTCGAAGGCGCCGAGAAGGTCGGCGCAGGACATCATGGTGTAGCCGACCACGTCGAAGCTCGCCGGCCGCGCGACGTCGTGCTGTGCCAGCCCGATCGCCGGATTGCCTGACCGCTCGGCGGCAAGTTCCCAGAGCAGGCTGATGCTGTCGGTGGAAAGCCGCGCACCGGGCGCATCGAGGCCGGCGACATCGATGCCGGCTTGGGCCAGCAGCGACGGCACGTCCAGACGCTCGGCCGCCAGCATCTCGAGGATGCCCTTGACCCAGATCGCGGCCGTCGTCCGCTCGCTCATGCGGCGCGCCTCCCAGCGCGTTTTGGCTCTTGCGGCCAGTAGTTTGGCCCGCCCGGCCAACGACATGCTGCGGTGCAGCATGTAGTTTCCCGACCCATCGGTGGCCGGCCCGGCGACCCAATAAAAACAAGGCTTTTGGGAAGCATGCCACGGGAACAGGGAACCCGCCAGACAGGCCGGAGGCGGGAGGAAACGGAGAGAACGCCATGTCCAACAGACGCCTCGCCATCGACCTCGATCCGCAGGCCTCGGTCCTGGGGATGATCGAGGACGCCATGGGCCGCTACGCCGACAAGCCCGCCTTCCGCTGCTTCGGCCGCACGCTCACCTATGCCGACACCGACCGGCTGTCGCGCGCCTTCGCCGCCTTCCTGCAGCACCGGCTGGGCGTGACCCGCGGCCAGCGCATCGCCGTGATGCTGCCCAACATCCCCGCCTTCCCGATCGCCCTGCTGGGCATCGTGCGCGCCGGTTCGGCGCAGGTGAACGTCAACCCGCTCTACACGCCGCGCGAGCTCGAGCATCAGCTGAACGACGCCGGCGTGGAGATCATCGTGGTCTTCGCCGGCGTCTCCGCGACCCTGGCCGAAATCGTCGGCAAGACCGGCGTGAAGCACGTCATCACGGTCGCCCCTGGCGACGCCATCGGTGGCGGCCTGCCGGCGCCAGCGGTCGATCCCCGGCTGGCCAATGCCATCGGCTTTGCCGACGCCCTCGCCGCGGGCGCCGCGCTCGAGTTCATGCCGGTGCGGCTCACCGGCGATGACCTCTTGTTCCTGCAGTATACCGGCGGCACCACCGGCGTCTCGAAGGGCGCGGCGCTCAGGCATCGCAACCTCGTCGCCAACTGCGCCCAGTTCAAGGCTTTCATGGGCGACGTACTGCGCCCCGGCCAGGAGGTCGTGGTCACGGCGCTGCCGCTCTATCACATCTTCGCGCTGATGGTGAATTTCCTCTCCTGCTACGCGGCCGGCGCCGAGAACTGGCTGGTGCCCAACCCGCGCGACATGGCGAGCTTCGTCGACATCCTGAAGCAGGCGCGGCCCACCGTATTCACCGGCGTCAACACGCTGTTCGGCGGCCTGCTGATGCAGCCCGCCATCAAGGACGTCGACTTCTCGGCGCTGCGCGTCACCATCGGCGGCGGCGCCTCGGTGCTGCCCGTCACGTCCGAGCGCTGGAAGGCGCTGACCGGCATGGACATCCTGGAAGGCTACGGCCTCTCCGAAACCTCGCCGGTGCTGACGCTCAACCCGGTCGGCGGCGATTTCAGCGGCACGGTGGGCCTGCCGTTCCCCGCCACCGAGATCAAGCTTCTGGACGACCAGGACCGCGAGGTGGCGCCGGGCGAGGCGGGCGAGATCTGCGCCCGCGGACCGCAGGTGATGCAGGGTTACTGGCAGAAGCCTGAGGCGAACGAGGCGGCCTTCACCGCCGACGGATTTTTCCGCACCGGCGACATCGGCACGTTCGACCAACGCGGCTTCCTCAAGATCGTCGATCGAAAGAAGGACATGATCATCGTCTCGGGCTTCAACGTCTATCCGAACGAGATCGAGGCCGTCGCCGCCACCTGCCCGGGCGTCGCCGAATGCGCCTGCGTCGGCGCGCCCGATGACAAGACCGGCGAGATGGTGCGCCTGTTCGTCGTCCGCACGCTCGATGCGAAGCTCGACGAGGCGGCGATGATCGCCCACTGCCGGGCTGAGCTCACCGCCTACAAGGTGCCCAAGCAGGTGCGCTTCGTCGATGCGCTCCCGAAGTCCAACGTCGGCAAGATCCTGCGCAAGGATCTGCGATCGGTCGCCTGAACCGTGAAGTCTGGAGGAAACCCCATGTCATCCATGTCAAACACAGTGACCACGGACGTCCTGGAATCGCCGGCGCAGCACACGCTCGCCGCCAATCCCCTGGTCGGCGTGCGCGGCCGCGACGTCCTCGCCTCGTTGCGCAAGCTGGTCGGCCAGGTGGCGCGCCATCCCGGTGTTCTCGCCGGCCAGTACCTGTCCTTCCTGGGCGAAGTCGGCCGCGTCGCGACAGGCCGCTCCGTGCTGGCGCCCGACGACAAGGACAAGCGCTTCGCCGATCCGGCCTGGAAGTCGAGTCCCGCCTATCGCGCGCTCGCCCAGAGCTATCTCGCCTGGTCGAACGCCCTGATCGGCCTGGTCGACGAGGCCTCCATGAGCCGGAGCGACGCCGAGCGCGCGCGCTTCGTGCTCTCCCTGTTCATCGATGCCATGGCGCCGACCAATGCGCTGATGGGCAATCCCGCGGCGCTCAAGAAGCTCCTGGACACCGGTGGCACGAGCCTTCTGCAGGGCCTGGAGAACTTCGTGCGGGACCTGGTGCGCAACGGCGGCCTGCCGGCACAGGTCGACACCGCCAAGTTCGCGGTCGGCCGCAACCTCGCCACGACGCCGGGCTCGGTGGTCTTCCGCAACGAGGTGATGGAGCTGATCCAGTACCGGCCGGCGACCGAGGTGGTGCACCGACGGCCGCTGCTGATCGTGCCGCCCCAGATCAACAAGTTCTATGTCTTCGACCTGCCGGGCAAGAGCATCATCGAGTTCGCGCTCAAGGGCGGCCTGCAGACCTTCGCTATCAGCTGGAAGAACCCCACCGCCGAGGAAGGCCATTTTGGGCTGGCGACCTATGTCGCAGCGCTCGACGAGGCGGTCGACGCAGTGCGCGACATCACCGGCGCTGACGACGTGAACATCTGGGGCTCGTGCTCTGGCGGCATCACCATGTCGGCGTTCCTGGCGAGCCTCGCGGCGCGTGGCGAGAAGAAGGTGCATAGCGCCACTGTCGCGGTGTGCGTGCTCGACATGGCCGTGGCACGCGGCACCACGGCCGGCGCCTTCGTCTCGCCGGCCAGCATCGCCGCGGCGAAGGCGGCGTCCCGCGCGAACGGCGTGCTCCAAGGCCGTGAACTTGCCCGCATGTTCGCCTGGATGCGGCCCAACGACCTGATCTGGAACTACTGGGTCAACAACTACCTGATGGGCAATCCGCCGCCCGCCTTCGACATCCTCTACTGGAACAACGACACGACCCGGCTGCCGGCGCGGCTACATGCGGACTTCCTCGACCTCATCGGCGGCGATCCCTTCGTCAAGGGTGGCCGGCTCACGCCCGACGGTGCGGCGATTGACATGCGCCGCCTCGACCTCGACAGCTACGTCGTGGCCGGCGTGACCGACCACATCACGCCCTGGCAGGGCTGCTACAACACCGCCCGGCTCTACGGCGAGCGCAGCACCTTCGTGCTGGCCAACTCGGGCCACATCCAGAGCCTGCTCAATCCTCCGGGCAATCCCAAGGCCTTCTTCCAGAGCGGCCCGGCGCGGTCAGCGACGGCCGAGGCCTGGCTCGAGCAGTCGACACGGCACACCGGCAGCTGGTGGCCGCACTGGCTGGAATGGATCAAGGCGCGCTCGCAGGACACGGTGTCGGCACCGGCCGAGCTTGGCGCCGGGCGGAATCAGCCGATCGATCCCGCGCCTGGCCGCTACGTGCTGGAGGCCTGAGTGCAGGTCTCCCTGCACGATGTCGACGGGCAGGTGCTGCGCGTCGGCATCCGCGCCGGCGACAAGGCGTTGCCGCCGCTGCTGCTGTTCAACGGCATCGGCGCCAATGTCGAGCTCGTCGAGCCCTTCGTCGACGCCCTGGACGGCCGAGAGGCGATCGTTTTCGACGTGCCGGGCGTCGGCGGCTCGCCGGCGCCGGCGCTGCCCTATCGGCCGCGCACGCTGGCCGGACTCACGGCGCGGCTGCTCGACCAGCTCGGCCATCGTGAGGTCGACGTGCTGGGAGTCTCCTGGGGTGGTGCGCCGGCGCAGCAGTTCGCCTTGCAGTACGGGCCGCGCTGCCGCCGGCTCGTGCTCGCGGCGACTTCACCTGGCCATTTCATGGTGCCGGCGAAACCCAGTGTCCTGCTGAGGATGATGAGTCCGCGGCGATACCGCGACCGCGCCTACATGGAGCGAGTCGCCGGCGACATCTATGGCGGCGCCTTCCGCCGGTCGCCAGAGCTGGTCCGCCATCATCTGCGCCACGTGCGCTGGTCGAGCGACCTCGGCTACTACCTGCAATTGCTCGCGGTCGCCGGCTGGAGCAGCCTGCCGTGGCTGCCGTTCCTGGCGCAGCCCGCGCTGGTCATGGCCGGCACCGACGATCCGCTGGTCCCCGCCGTCAACGGGCGCATCCTGGCCGGGCTCATTCCCAAGGCGCGGCTGGTGACGCTGGACGACGGCCACCTGTTCCTGATCACGAGTGCCGCGGAAGCGGGCGCGATGGTCTGCGATTTCCTGGGGTGAAGGTTGACGCGGCGGGTGGGCTCGGCTACCCCCTCGCACCCCCTCAAGGTCCGCGAAAAGTGCCCGATTCCGCTGTAGTTCCTGCGTCCGACGCCCGCCTGGCCGGCCATCCCGCCGGCTTGCGGCGCACGTTCGCGATCATCTCCCATCCCGACGCCGGCAAGACGACGCTGACCGAGAAGCTGCTGCTGTTCGGCGGCGCCATCCATGTGGCGGGCGCGGTGAAGGCGCGCGGTGAGGCGCGGCGCGCGCGCTCGGACTGGATGAAGATCGAGCAGCAGCGCGGCATCTCGGTCACCACCTCGGTGATGCATTTCGAGTATGGCGGCGCGGTGTTCAACCTGCTCGACACGCCGGGCCACGAGGACTTCAGCGAAGACACCTATCGCACCCTGACCGCCGTCGATTCCGCGGTGATGGTGATCGACGCCGCCAAGGGCATCGAGGCGCGCACCCGCAAGCTGTTCGAGATCTGCCGCCTGCGCGACGTGCCGATCGTAACCTTCATCAACAAGATGGACCGTGAGGCCAAGGACCCGATCGAGCTTCTGGACGAGATCGCCTCCACGCTGGCATTGGACGTCGCGCCCATGACCTGGCCGACCGGCTCGGGCCAGGCCTTCAAGGGCACCTACGATCTCGCGCACAATCGCATGCTGGTGTTCGACACCAACGACCGCAGCCGCATCGGCGAGGTGATCGAGAACTACACCATCGACGATGAGCGGCTGGCCGAGGAGGTCGAGCTGGTGCGCATGGGCTATCCCGCCTTCGACATGGAGAGCTACCGCGGCGGGCATCTGACGCCGGTGTTCTTCGGCAGCGCCTACAACAATTTTGGCGTCCGCGAGCTTCTGGACGCGCTGGCGGCCTGGGCGCCGCCGCCCAGGCCGCAGCCGGCCGAGCCGCGCGCCATCGAGCCGACCGAGCCCAAGGTCGCGGGCTTCGTGTTCAAGGTCCAGGCCAACATGGATCCCAACCATCGCGACCGCATCGCCTTCCTGCGGCTGTGCAGCGGCAAGTTCCGCCGCGGCATGAAGCTGACGCAAATGGGCACCGGTAAGACGCTGTCGGTGAACTCGCCGATCCTGTTCTTCGCCCGCGAGCGCGAGATCGTCGACGAGGCCTGGCCCGGCGACATCATCGGCGTGCCCAACCACGGCGTGCTGCGCGTCGGCGACACGCTGACCGAGGGCGAGACGGTCAAGATCGTCGGCATTCCTAACTTCGCGCCCGAGATCCTGCGCCGCGTGCGGCTCGAGGATCCGATGAAGTCCAAGCAGTTGAAGCGCGCGCTCGACGACCTCGCCGAGGAGGGCGTCACCCAGGTGTTCCGCCGCGTCATCGGCGGCGATCACATCGTGGGCGTCGTGGGCGAGCTGCAGCTCGACGTGCTGAAGACCCGCGTCGAGGCCGAGTACCAGGTAAAGATCGACCTCGAGCCCGCGCCCTTCGAGACCGCGCGCTGGATCTCGGCCGAGAGCAAGGCCGACCTCGAGGCCTTCATGGCCGCCAACCGCGGCGGCATGTCCGAGGACCGCGACGGCGCGCCGGTGTTCCTGGCGCGCAACGCCTGGGAGCTGAGCTACATCGCCGAGAAGTCGCCGAAGATAAAGTTCTCCGACATCCGCGAACGCTCATAGCGGGCAGCGGGGCCTCCGCCCCGCTGCCCCGCCCGAGAATCATGATACGGCGGCGGCTTTTGCACACGAAGTGTCGTGAAGCCCCAACAGTGTTCACAAAAATAGGTTGAAAAAGTCACTATCTTTGCGTGTACAACCGGTGGTAAAGTGTGTGTGGTTCAAGCAACCTGATGAGGCATGCCATGAACCCATTTGAATCGCTGTTTGGAATGGCGCAGGCGCTGCCCGCCAACGCTTCACCGTGTGGCTGTGCGCAGCTCGGAGATTCGAGCGCGCAGTTCCGGCTGGACTTTGCCTATGACGGTTCCGGGGTTGGCGTGGCCAACACCGTACAGCGCAAGTTCGCCTTCGACTTGAGCAAGCCGGTCCTCACCGACGACTCCCTTCGCGTTCCCCTGAACGACTTCGCGGCGATCCATGACATCGTCGGAAGGCACACCAGGGAAGCGCTGGAGATGCTGCACGCTGTCCAACGAGGCGACATCGACAGCGCCGTCGTCATCGCAAGGAGTATCGGTCTGACGGAGGAGGAGTTGCAGAAGCGGGGCGGCGGCTTGGCGTTCCTGATCGTCTTCGTCGCTGCCGTGGTCATCATCCTTGCGACGCCGAAGGGTATCAGTGTCGAAGCGGATCCGCCGCAGCCGAATCCGGTGCTCGTCGTTCCCAAACCTGCTGCTCAGGACGCCAACGACTACCTCGACAAGAAGTAGGGTTTCCGCTGATCCGTGGGGGCCGTCATGCCGACGATGGTTGAAATCGATTGTGCGAAGTACAAGGACAGGTGCAAGGAACTGGAAGAGGTGTTCCTCGATGGCCTCTCCTCGCAGAAGCTGCAGCAAATGGGCATCCAGGCCGGCAGCGCTCGGGCGAAAGAGCTCGAGAACACGCTGAACGACATCTACGTCCACTGCTGCACGCAGATGCGCCCGGGCCGGCCGCCGCAGGAAGTGGTGACCTCCGGAACCTATCCCTTGCCCTTGGTGCGGCCGGGATCGACGTCCATCTGGAGCCGGCTCGGCCTGTGGGTGACCGTGATCCTGGCGGCGGCAGCGATAGCCGAAGCGGCGAGGTTCAGGTTTTGCCGCTTGATACGGACGAGGACCCTCCCGAGCGGCGCCGTGCAGTGCACTTATGATTGCGCGGGATCTCGGACGACCTTCACCAATCCGGTGGGCTTTTGCCCGCCCGGCTACTGGACGTTGGGGTGAGCGAGCACTGGCGCTTCGCAGCCACTGCACCATCGACGCGGGGCCTAGCCCTTCCGCTCCGTCACCGGCTCGGTAACGTGCTGCGCCCGCAGTTCGGCGAGCTCGGCCGCCTTCAGCCCTAAAAGCTCGGCCAGCACCTTCTCCGTATGCTGCCCCAGGGTCGGCGCCGGGCTCCTGATCTCGGGTTTGCCGCCGGTGTGCAGCCTGATCGGTGAGATCGGCACGCGCGTCGGGCCGCGGCGCGGATGCTGGATGTCGACCCAGAAGCCGCGCGCCTCGAGATGCGGATCGCGCGCCACCTCGCTCGCCGTCTTGACCGGCGAGCAGGGCACGTGCGCCTCGTTCAGGAGCCGCATCACCTCGGCCTTGCTGCGCCCCAGCGTCCAGGCGCCGACGATGTCGTCGATCTCCGCCATGTTCTTGGCTCGGCTTATCGTGCTGCCATAGTCGGGATGCTTGGCAAGCTCGGGCCGGCCGAGCAGCTCGCACATAGAGTGCCAGTGGCGCTCCGCCGAGGTGAAGATCGCGACGTAGCCGTCGCTGCAGCGATAGGTGTTGTAGGGCGCCATGGCGAGCGCGGGATGGCGGTTGCCGGTGCGCTCCGGCACGCTGGTGTCGCCGTCCATCACCGCGCCCAGCGCCGAGGCGAGGGCGATCGTGCCGGCCTCGTGCATGGCGACCTCGACGCGTTGGCCCTTGCCCGTGCGCTCGCGCTGGACCAGCGCGCCTAAAATGCCGGCGCAGAGATGGATGCCGGCCAGGAAGTCGCAGACCGCGGCGCCCGCCTTGGTCGGCGGGCCGTCGGGCTGGCCGGTCGAGTTCATGATGCCGGTCATCGCCTGGACGGTGACGTCCATGGCGGCGAGATCGCGATAGGGCCCGTCGAGCCCGTAGCCCGAGCTGCCGCCATAGACCAGCCGCGGATTGAGCTTGCTCAGCACGTCGTAGCCCAGCCCCAGCCGATCCATGACGCCCGCCGCGAAGTTCTCGATCAGCACGTCGGCCTTCTTCACCAGATCGAGGAAGATCTGCTTGCCGCGCGGCTGCTTGAGGTCGAGCACCACGGATTCCTTGTTGGAGTTCAGCATGACCAGCGGCCACGGCTCGACCTCGCGCTTGCGCCGGCGCACGACGTCGCCCTCGGGCGGCTCGATCTTGAGCACGCGCGCGCCCATGAAGCCCAAGGTCAGGCCGCAATAGGGCCCGTTGTAGATCTGCCCGAGATCGAGGACGAGAAAGCCGTCGAGCGGGCGGCGGATGGTCATGACTGTTTTTCCTTTCTTGTCGTCCTGAGCGAAGCGAAGGATCTCATGACGCTTGCAAGCGGGATGCTGGATGAAATGCCATGAGATCCTTCGCTTCGCTCAGGATGACAGAGGCGCTTCAGGATGCACCTGCCGCCAGTGCCGCGCGATGTCGATGCGGCGGGTCACCCAGACGCGCGGCTGGTTGGCGAGCCAGTCGAGCAGCCGGGCGAGGCCCAGCGCGCGGCCGGGATGGCCGATGATGCGGTTGTGCAGGCCGAAGCTCAGCATGCGCGGCGGATCCTCCTCCAGCACGCACTGCACGGCGTTCTTCATGTAGGCGAGGTACTCGTCGCCCGAGGTCATGCCCTGCCGCGGAAAGCGCACGTCGTTGTGGGTGATGGAGTAGGGCACGATCAGCTGCGTCCGCTGGCCGACCCTGAGCCAGTAGGGCAGCTCATCGTCGTAGGTGTCGCTGTCGTACTCGTAGCCCGCATCGAGCAGGAGGTTGCGCGTCTGCATCGAGGGCGCGTAGCGGCTGTACCAGCCGGCCGGCCGCGTGCCGATGGTGCGGGTGATGCTCTCGGTCGCCAGCTCGATCTGTTTCTTCTCGTAATCGGGCGCCATGGTGGCGTGCATCTCCCACTTGTAGCCGTGGCCGGCCACGTCCCAGCCCGCCTCGCGCATGGCGGCGCAGGCCTCGGGATTGCGCTCGAGCGCGCGGGCGATGGCGAACACCGTGCACGGCAGCTTGCGCTTGGTGAACAGGCGGTGCAGCCGCCAGAAGCCGGCGCGGCTGCCGTACTCGAACATGCTCTCCGCGCCGAGGTCGCGTCCGGCGAAGCTCGCGGTCGAGCCCTCGGTCAGGCCGGTCTCGCTCGCGGCATCGCCGTCGGGCACCGAGCGCTCGCCGCCTTCCTCGTAGTTGATGACGAAGTTGACCGCCACGTGCGCGCCGCCCGGCCACTTGGGATCGGGCGGATTGCGCCCATAGCCTACAAAATCTCGGACGCGGCCGGCCTCCTCGTCAGTCATGCATCACCTCCCGATCGGACTTTATCGCGAAAGCCCGGCCGTGGGTGCTAGAAGCTCAGGACCGAGCCGTCCTGCGGAGCGGAAGTCCGTGCCGCAAATGTCGAAGGAGAAGAGACAATGAGCGTTCGCCATATCGATCCCGGCCCGCGGCTGAGCGAGGCAACGATCCTGGGCGATCGCATGTACCTTTCGGGCATGATCCCCGAGGATGTCTCGGCCGACATCACCGGCCAGGTGAAGCAGGCGCTGGCCGAGATCGACGCGCTCCTGAAGAAGGGCGGCAGCGACAAGACCAGGATCCTGTCGGCCGTGATCTGGCTCAGCGACATCGCCGACTTCGCCGCCATGAACGCGGTGTGGGACGCCTGGGTCGTGCGCGGCGAGGCTCCGGCGCGCGCCACCGTGCAGGCGCGGCTGAGCGACCCGAAGATGAAGGTCGAGATCATGGTCGTGGCGGCGATCTGATCATGGCTGGGAGCGTTCATGGTCTTCCGGACCGCGAGCCTCCGGCTCGCTCAAGCTCATGAGCGAGCCGGAGGCTCGCGGTCCAGAAGAGGAAGAGGATGAGCATGACCGTTGATCGTTACGACGTCGCCGTCGTCGGCGGCGGCAGCGCCGGCACCGCCGCCGCGATCGCCGCGGCGCGCTGCGGCGCGCGGACGGTCCTGCTGGAGAAGGGATCCTGTCTCGGCGGTGCGTCGACCTTGCGCAACGTGCTGACCTACTGTGGCCTCTACACCCTGGGCGATGAGCCGAAGCGCGCCGTGATGGGTGTCGCGGAGGACGTGTTGCAGGGCCTGCACCGGCTGGGCGCCGTCACCGGACCGCAGCGCCATCGCGGCGTCTTCGTCGTGTTCGATCCCGAGGCCGTCAAGCTGGTGCTCGACCAGCTCGCGGCCGATGCGGGCGTCACCGTGCTGTTGAACGCCTTCGTCTGCGGCGCCAGGCGCGAGGATGGACGCATCGTCGACATCTCCTGGCTGGATCACGGCGGCCGACACACCATCGCCGCCGAGACCTTCGTCGATGCCAGCGGCGAGGGCGATCTCGCGGCCTTCGCGGGAGCGGCGACCCGCTACGGCAATGATGGTGCGGTAAATCTCGGCACATTGGCCACGCGCTTCGGCGGCATTCCGCGCGACGTCGTCGTGACCGCCGACCAGCTCACGGCCGCGGTGCACGCCGCCCGCGCCGCCGGACGCGGCCCCTTCAGCAAGGACCGCAGCGTGCTGACGCGCCTGCCGATCTCGGGTGACGTCGTCTGCTATCTCGCCTCCGAGGACTACGATCCGCGCGACGCGGCGAGCCAGAGCGCTGCCGAGCGCCGCGGCCGGCAACAGGCCTGGGCCTATCTCGATGTCATCAGGAGCCTGCCCGGCTGCGCCAACGCGTACCTTGCCTCGACCGGCCCCGAGTTCGGCACGCGCGAGACGCGCCACATCGAGGCGGTCTATCGCTTGCCCTGGCAGGACGTCGTCGAAGGCCGGCCGCACCCCGACAGCATCGCGCTCGGCGCCTGGGGCGTCGAATGGCATGACCGCAAGACGATGCAAAGCAGCTTCATCTATCCGCCGGGCAAGACGGCCTACGAGATCCCGCTGCGCTGCCTCACAGCCAAGGACACGCCCAACTTGTTCGCCGCCGGCCGCGTCGTCGACGCCGATCGCGAGGCCGGCGCCAGCCTGCGCGTGATGGGCACGGCCTTCGCGACGGGTCAGGCGGCCGGCGTTGCGGCGGCCTTGCTTGCTGATCAGGCCAGGGTGGATGCCGATCGCGTGCGACTCATCCTGCGCGAGCAGGGTGCACTCATCGCGGCTGGCGAGGTTCTCTAGCTCCTACGGCGAGGTGCGTTGCGTGGCCGGTGCAGCGCCGGGCGTATTGGTGGGCTTGTCCTTCAGGAAGTACGCCGCCACCGCGAGGATCACGATGCACAGACCGATGAGCATTCCGCGGACTTCCCGGCTCATTGCCCCTCCTTTTGGCCCCTCCTTTTGGTCAGTGTAAGGCCAAGCTTTGCTCGGTTCCACCTGAGGGGAAACTGCTCTAAGGTCGGCGCCGTTTTTGAAGAGGAGAGCAATAATGAGCATCCAGCGCATCAACGCCGGTCCGCGCATGTCGAGCGCCGTGGTCCATGGCAACACGGTCTATCTCGCCGGCCTCACCGCCGACGACACCAAGGCCGACGTCAAGGGCCAGACCAAGCAGATCCTGGACAAGATCGACAAGTTCCTGAAGGACGCGGGCACCGACAAGTCGAAGATCCTGTCGGCCAACATCTGGCTGACCGACATCGGCACCTGGAGCCAGATGAACGAAGTATGGGACGCCTGGGTCGCCCCCGGCTCGTCACCGGCACGCGCCACCGTCGAGGCCAAGCTCGCCAATCCCGCGCTCAAGGTCGAGATCATGGTGCAGGCGGCCAAGTAAAGCCGTAGCAGCCGAAGGGAAAAGGGCCGGCGGATTGCCGGCCCTTTTTGCTTGCGCGTGATGGCAGCCCTTCCCACCTCTTCGGCAACAGCAGAGGAGCTGGCGATGGCAGAAACGAAGAGACCGCGTGTTGTGGGTTTCAACCATGTGGCGCTGGAGGTCGGCGACATCGAGGAGGCGCTGGCCTTCTATGGCCGGCTGTTCACCTTCGAATTGCGCGGCAAGAGCGACAGCATGGCGTTCATAGACCTCGGCGACCAGTTCATCGCCTTGCAGAAAGGCCGTAAGCAGGCGCCCGACGACGGCCGCCATTTCGGCCTGGTGGTCGAAGACAAGGAGATGGCGCGCCAGGCGCTGAAGGCCGCCGGCGTGAAGGTCCTGCCCGGCCGCTTCCTCGATTTCCTCGACCCCTGGGGCAATCGCATCGAGATCGTGGGCTACGACAACATCCAGTTCACCAAGGCGCCCAACGTGCTGCGCGGCATGGGGCTGGAGCGGCTCACCAAGAACGAGAGCGCCCGCAAGGAGCTTGCCGAGAAGGGCATGGCGGTGGAGTAGGGCTTCAAGGGAGCGCGGGCCTCCGGCCCGCATCATGATCATGAGCGGGCCGGAGGCCCGCGCTCCCAACATGACCCTCCGGTTGCGCCCGTCCTCGCATCGTCGAATACTCCCGGCCTCGACGAAGCACCGGAGGACGACGATGGCATTCTTTTACCGAGGCATGAGCTGCGAGAACGTGACCATCAAGGGCGACAAGGGAACGCCGATCGCGGCCTATGTCGCCAAGCCCGAGGGCGCCGGGCCGTTCCCGGGCGTCGTGCTGATCCATCACCTGCCGGGCTGGAGCGAGTTCTACATCGAGACGACACGGCGCTTCGCTCATCACGGCTATCTCGCGATCTGCGCCAATCTCTATGAGCGCGAAGGCGGGCAGAACAATCCCGACGACGTCGCCGCCAAGGTGCGCGCCGAGGGCGGTATCGCCGATTCCCAGATGGTGGGCGACACGGCGGCGGCCGTGCAGTGGATGCGCGCGCATCCCAACCACAACGGCAAGGTCGGCGTGTTCGGCTCCTGCTCGGGCGGCCGCCACGCCTTCATCTATGCCTGCCAGAAGAAGGACGTCGATGCCTGCGTCGACCTGTGGGGCGGCCGCGTGGTGATGGGCAAGGAGGAGCTCAACGCCAAGACGCCGGTGGCGCCGATCGACATGACTAAGGATCTCTCCTGCCCGTTGCTCGGCCTGTTCGGCAACGATGACCGTGCGCCCAGCCCCGAGCAGGTGAACCAGCACGAGGCCGAGCTCAAGAAGCTCGGCAAGAACTACGAGTTCCACCGCTACGACGGGGCCGGCCACGGTTTCTTCTACTGGCACCGGCCGCTCTATCGGATCGACCAGTGCATGGACGGCTGGGCCAAGGTGCACGCTTTCTTCGGCAAGCACCTGGCGAAGAAGTAGGAGGCGGATCATGTGCACCTCCATCATCGAGGTCACCGAGGCCGAAGGCATGGCCAAGCGCGGTGACGAGTGGTTCCCGCTGACCAAGGCCGTGGTGGCCTACGACCATGCCCGGCACGCTCTGCTGGGCGATGTCATCACGCTCGACTTCATGAACACCGACATGGGCGCCGACGCCCGCGCCGGCGTCGAGATCACGCTCGAATCGGCCAAGGAGCTGCGCGCGGCCCTGGACCGCGCCATCGCCGCCGCCGAATTCGAGGAGTCGGAAGTGCGCGGCAAGGGGGCGCCCCTAAGTCTGGTGCGAGCAGCGTGACGAAAAAGGCCGGCGATGGCCGGCCTTTTTTGTCATCCTGAGCGGAGCGAAGGATCTCATGCCACCTCAACAAGCATGGCGGTCGCAATCGCCATGGGATCCTTCGCTTCGCTCAGGATGACACGGAACATGACGCCTCTCGAGGACAAGGAAGCCATCCGCGAGCTCTTCAGCGAGTACTGCTTCCGCATGGACGACTTCCGCTTTGCCGAGCTCGGCGCGCTGTTCACCGACGACGGCGAATGGATCGCACCCTACTCGAAGGCGCGCGGTCCGGCCGAGATCGCGGCGCTGATGGCGCGCAACATCCCGGCTGAGCCCAGGCGGAAGCACTTCATCATGAACAGCCTGATCAAGGTCGACGGCGATCGCGCCACTGCCCGCACCAGCTATCTGGTGGTCCTGCAGGCCGCCGGCGCCGGTCTGGTCCCGTCGGTCGCCGGCACCTATCAGGACGTGGTGGTGCGAACATCGGCCGGCTGGCGCTTCCGCGAGCGCCGGCTGGTGCACGATCTTGCCGCCGCGCTCGGCCTCAACGTGCCGGATCCGCGCGGTTAGTCCGCCTTGATGTTCGCGGCCTTCACCAGGGGCCACCATTTCTCGATGTCGGCGCGGTGGCGGGCGCCGAGCGCCTGCGGCGTCTGCTGGTCGGCCGGCGGGATCTCCTGGCCGAGATCGGTGATGCGTCCCGCCAGCGCGGCATCGGCCAGGCTTTCGACAAGCGCCGCGTTCAGGCGCTTGACGGCCTCCGACGGCGTGCCCTTGCGCACGAACAGGCCGGTCCAGAACGGCATCTCGTAGCCCGGGAAGCCCTGCTCGGCGAAGGTCGCCAGCTCGGGCGCCATGCGCCAGCGCGCGGCGCTCAGGATGCCCAGCGGCTTCATCTTGCCGGCGCGCACGTGCGGCAGCAGGTTCGAGGCCTCGAGCGCGCTGAGATCGATGCGGTTGGCCAGCATGTCCTGTATCGCGGGAGCAGCGCCGCGATAGGGAATGAGCTGCAGGCGCGTGCCGGTGCGCTGGGTGAACTCGAAGGTCCAGACATGCGCCGGACTGCCGACGCCTACCGTGGCGAAGGTCGCGGGTTGCGCATCGGCCTTCAAGAGAGCGATCAGCTCGGCGAGGTTGCCGACCGGCAGGCCGGCACGCGCGACCAGCATCAGGGCCGATATGGAGATCATGCCGACCGGCTCGAAGTCGCCCACCACATCGTAAGGAATGGCATAGACCGCCGGGCCGAAGACGTGGCTGTTGAGCTGGCCGACGCAGAGCGTGTAGCCGTCTGCCGGGGCGCGCCAGACCTTGGCGGTGCCCACGGTGCCACCGGCGCCCGAGGCGTTGTCGATCACCACCGATTGGCCGAGCGCTCTGCCCATGCGCTCGCCGATGAGCCGGCCCAGCGTGTCGGTCGGACCGCCGGGCGGGAAGGGCACGACGATGGTGATGGCGCGATCGGGATAGGCCTGCGCCATCGCCGGCGCGGGGAGGACGAGCGCCGCGGCGAAGGCGAGGACGATCAGGCGTCGTGCAGTCATGCGCATCTCCATCGCCTCGAGCGGGAGCAGCCGACAACGCTGAAACTCGGATCGTATCGGCGCCAGTTTGCGCTTGCTGCGGCGCCGTTGACAACCGAACGCCTGCCGATCGCCGCTGGACAATCGAAAGGACTTGGGCTGCCATCGCGGCTACAAAAGAACGCCATCGGGGGGACGCGCATGGTCGACCGCCGTCAGGTCCTTGTGAGTGCCGCCGGAGCGGCGGGCATGCTGGCGGCGGAGGCCGCAGCGCAGACGACACCAGCTGCGCCGGCGCCGACACCAACTGAAGCGCCGTTCGCAATCACCTATATCGAGGTCGAGCGCGGCAAGGCGGACGCCGCGCGCCGACTGTTGATGCGCTATCGCGACGGCATCAAAGGTGCGGTCGAGTTTGCCGTGTTCGAGCAGAACGGACGGCCCGGCCACTTCGCGATTGTCGAGCAGTGGCCGGGCGCCAAGGCGCGCGAGGACAACGCCGCCTCGGCAGCGGGCCAGGAGTTCCGTGCCAACCTCGGGCCGCTCCTGGTAGCGCCTCTCGATGAGCGGCCGCACGCCGCGCTGTCGACTGGGCCGAAAACCACCACGGCAGCCGGGCTCTACGTCGTCACTCACGTCGACTTCGTGCCCACCAAGCGCGAAGAGGGCACCGCCGAGACGCGCAAGCTCGCCGAGGCGAGCCGCGGCACGCCCGGCAATGTCCGCTTCGATGCGCTGGTGCAGGCGAGCCGACCCAATCACCTGACGCTGGTCGAGGCGTGGGGCAACGCCAGCAACCAGGAGACGCACAGCGCCGCGCCGGCCACCCGGTCGTTCCGCACGGCCATCGGGCCGATGAGCGGTAGCCTGTACGACGAGCGTCTCTACACGCTGCTGAAATAAGGTGCGGCACGATCATGCGAACCGTCCTGTCGCGCCGAGGGCTTGTTGCCGGCAGCACCATCGGCCTCGTCGTGCGGCCGGCGATGGCCGCTGACTACACGTTCCGACAGTTCCACAACCAGGCGGCGTCGAGCCCGCTGCATCGTCGCCTGGTCGAGATGTGGACGGCGATCGGCAGGGAAACCAATGGCCGCGTCCGGACCGAGGTGTTCGCCGAGAATGCCGGCATCGCCGGCTCCGATCCGGCGGCGCTCAAGATGCTGATCTCGGGCGAGCTCGACTTCTTCACCCTGATGGGTGGGATCCTGGGCCAGGCGGTTCCGGTTGCCGAAGTGCAGCAGGTTCCCTTCGCTTTCCGGACCGAGGCCGAGGCGCATGCCGCGGCCGACGGGGCGCTGGGCGCCTATCTGCGCGAGGAGATGGCGGCCAAGGGCATCTACGGCTTCCCGGTCGGTGCCTTCGACAACGGCATGCGCCAGACCTCCTCGACGCGCCGGCTGATCGCGGCGCCGAAGGATTTCGAGGGCCTCAGGATCCGCCTGCCGGCGGGGCAGATGTTCATCGACACCTTCAGGGCGCTGGGCGCCGAACCGGTCACCATCAATGTCAACGGCATCTACGACGCCCTCAAGACCGGCAAGGTCGATGCCCAGGAAAATCCGTTGGCCGTCAACGAGGTGTTCAGGCTCTACGATGTGCAGAAGCACCTCGCGATGACCAATCACATGTGGTCGGGGTTCAACCTCATGGCCAACGGCGCGCTATGGCGAAAGCTGCCGGAGGACATCCAGGCCACGATCGAGCGCAATGCGGCGAAGTTCGTGCGCCTTCAGCGCGACGATCAGGGCCGGTTCAACGCCGGCCTGCGCACCACGCTCGTCGAGCGCGGCATGATCTTCAACGACGTCGACCAAACACCTTTCCGCGCCCGCATGGCGCCGGTCTACGCGGCCTGGCGCGAGAAGCTCGGTAACAAGTGCTGGAGCCTGCTCGAGGGGCACGTCGGAAGGCTCGGCTGACCGCACCGCCGCCTACTGTGTCTTAAACGGTATCTCACCCTCGATCATTGCGGCATCGGTCATCGTCCTGACCTGCCAGTGCAGGGTGTAAGCGCCCGGCGGCAGAGTCGGGGCGCGGGCAAACAGGACGTCCGGCGCGGACTGCAGACGCGGCTGAAGCGTCTGCACCACCTTGCCGTCGCGCTTGACCAGCATGACCGAGTGGACGTGATCGACCGGCCTGTCGAAGCGCACGGAGTAGGCCGTGCTCGGCCCGCTGATCGATGCGTCGGCAGCGGGAGTCGATTCCACGACTCGAACGCCTTGCGCCCGGCTGGCCGTCGGGGCGAGCACGAGGCCGACCATCATCAAGCGTCGCAGCATCGTCGCGACCTCGCAGTGCGCGGCAGCGCTTCATAGGCCCGCCACGCCGTGACCGCCTCAGTTGCGCGCGGGCAGCGTGGCTTTTTGCTCCTTCAGGGCCCTTTCCAGGGGCGGGATGCCCGCCGCCGTATTGCCCTTGGCGCATTGATCCATCGCTTCGGCGACCGCTTGGTTGTTCTGGGTGCCGCCGGTGACCTCGCGGTATTTCGCCGTCAGCGCCTGGCAATAGGCGGCATCCGTCATCTGGGCATGGGCGGCCCACGATCCGAGAACTATCGCCGCGATCACGCACGTTCCGAGGATCCTCATGCTTCGCCCCTTTGTTGAAGGTCGTTCGCGCTCCGGGAGAGCGTCGATGGAATAGCTCCGGGCCGAGGCAGCGCCTATGCAATTTCGGCGGCTTCGCGTGGACCTAGTCCCGTGCCTCGCAAGGAGGCCGAAGGCACTTCGCCGAACGCTGCGCGATAGGCGGCGGCGAAACGCCCGAGTTCCGAGAATCCGTACTTCTTCGCGACGGTTGCGACGTTGGCCGTCCTCGGATCGGCGCGCAGCAGCGCGGCGCGCACGCGGTTGAGCCGCCGCAACCGCCCATACCTCGTAGGGCTCATGCCCAGCAATTCGGCACAGCATGCCCGGAGTGTCCGGTCCCGCGCGCCGACCGCGGCGCAGAGTTCCGGCAGTGACAGCGGCCTGTCGTCATGCGCAGCCAGGACCCGCTCGAATCGGAGCATGATGTCGGCACGCTCGCGCTGCGGGCTCGTTGCGCTCGGCGCGTCCTCGCCGGCCAGGCAATTGACCAGGGCGCGGACCAGACCCTGCTCCAAAGCGCGGGCAACTTCGCGATGCGCCGCCATGTCAGGGTTGGTCTGCGCGAGACGGCATGCTTGGTGGTGCAGGCGCAGGAACTCACCCGTTGCACGCGGCGGCGGCCGCCGGATCTGCATCGTCGCAGGCGGCACCAACTCCGAGCCCGCGAGGGCGCGGCTGTAAGTGGCGAAGTCGCCGGCCGTCAGTGCGGCCATGCCCCAGTGACAAGGCCCCCTGGTTCGTTGATGGAAGCGCTCGCCGCGACTGTGAACCACCATTTCACCGCGTTGCAGCGTCCGGCCGTTCCAGATCGTCTGATCGTCGCGGCCCAGTGGGAACGAAACGAACAACGGCGCCGAGGCGAGCGTGATGAAAGCGATTCGCCGCACGTCCTCTTCGAGGCGGGCGATAGCGAAGCGGCGCATGCCGAGCCAGGTCACCCGCGCGCGAAACCTGTCGCCGCCCATCAGGACCAGATCGAGCTCGGCTCCTGGCACGTTTGAGCGATAGTCATCCGGGTTGGTGAAGGTCGCTGTGCCGCATCCAATCATTGGCATCGCTTTACCGCACGGGCAGTATGCGGAGCAGCCCGATCCGAGCTATGCAAAAACGGAAGGCGGGCTTGAGCGCGCCTCCGCCGCCAGCGCGCGTTCTTCGTCGGACACGTCTCCGCGCGGTCACCCAAAGGCCGCAACCGGCAAGGTTGGTCGAACTGCGGCGGTGACAATCACATTCTCGTGCAAGAGGTGTGGTGCCGAATCTGCATAGCGCGCCTCATGCGACGGCTTCGATAGTGCGGTCGAGATCGAGACTGCGTGAGCTTGCGGCACGGAGCTGCGTCCACTGTGTCCGATCTAGAAACATCGTCGCGGGGAATTGGCCATGACCATTGCCACGAAGCTTTCGATCGGATTGTTCGCGTCCATCGCTGCCGCAGGCATGCTGACGCAACCGGCCGCGGCGCAGCAGCAACAGAAGCCCAACATTTTGTTCATCATGGGCGACGACATCGGTTGGATGCAGCCCAGCATCTATCATCGCGGACTGATGGTGGGCGAAACGCCCAACATCGACCGCATCGGCAGCGAAGGTGCGATCTTCATGCACTACTACGCCGAGGAAAGCTGCACGGCCGGGCGCAACGCCTTCTTCACCGGCATGCATCCCCTGCGCACCGGAATGATCCCGCCCCAGCTGCCGGGCAGCACCTCGTGGCTGCGGCCCGGCACGCCGGCGCTTGCGCAATTCCTGCGCGACCTCGGTTACAACACCGGCGAGTTCGGCAAGAACCACCTGGGCGATCACACGGAATCCCTGCCGACGGCTCACGGCTTCCAGGAATACTGGGGCTACCTGTACCACCTCGATGCGATGCAGGGCGTGAGCTTCCCCGACATCAACAAGAGCCCGACGGAACAGGCGATCGTACCGCCCTGCAAGAACACACCGGTGCCCGGACTGTCGGATCCACCCGGTGCCGTCGATCCCAAGACGACGCTCTGCATGATGCCGCCGCGCCCCGTCATCTCCTGCACATCCTCCGACGGCACCCAGAAGAACCAGACCTGCAAGGACGAGGGGCCGTTGACCCTGGAGCGGTCGAAGACGGTCGACGAGGAGATCTCCGCCAAGGTCGTCGACTATCTCGACCGCAACGACCCGAAGAAGACCGGCAAGCCGTTCTTCGTCTGGTACAACCCGGCGCGCATGCACGTCACGACGATGCTGTCGCCCAAGTACGAAGCGATGCTGGGCACACGCGGCGGCAAGGACTGGGGCATCAACGAAGCCGGCATGAAGCAGATGGACGACAATATCGGCTACGTGCTGAAGAAGCTGGAGGACATTGGTCAGCTCGACAACACCATCATCGCCTTCACCACCGACAACGGCGCCGAGGTGATCACCTATCCGGACGGCGGCAACACGCCCTTCAAGGGCGGCAAGCTGACCACGTGGGAGGGCGGCATGCGGGCGCCGCTGGTCGTGCGTTGGCCGGGTGTCATCAAGCCTGGCACCGTCAAGGATCAGATCTTCGCGTCCCTCGACTGGGTCCCGACGTTCGTCAACATCGCGGGCGGCCCCAAGGGCGACGCCCTGAAGAAGCAGATCGAGGCGGGTCAGTACCCCGGCATCGTCAAGACCACGCTCGACGGCGTCGACCAGCGCGACTACCTCGAAGGCAAGTCTGACTCCGCCCGCGATACCTTCTTCTACTACACCGGGCCCAAGCCGTCCGCCGTACGGTACAAGAACTGGAAGTTCTACTACACCATGGTCGGCACCTGCCCGACCTGCGGTCTGACCGGCTCTACGACCTATTCGTGGACACAGCTCACCAACATCAAGCGCGATCCCTTCGAAATCTCGGTCGGTGAGGACACCAAGACCTTGCTCGGCGTCGGCGGGGCCCTGGCAGCGCCCAGCACCGCTTATATCTACGACTGGAACCTGCTGCCGATCGGCCAGATGCTGTGGCTGAGGGAGCTCGAAACCTACGAGAAGTTCCCGCCGATGCAGGATCCAGCCAGCTACAACCTGAGTTCGATCGTGGAGATGATCAAGAACCAGAGCCAGCACAACCCGAGCAAATGACCGGGCAGGCAGGCGGACAGCATGGCGGCGAGGTCGATCCTTTGCAGAGCAGCGATTGCCGTTCTCATGGCCGGTTCGATCGGCGCCATCCGACCGAGCCTCGCTGACGAGCCACTGCCAGCTGCCGCTGGCGACCCGGACGACTGGCGGTTTCGTATCGCCCTGTATGGCTGGGCGCCGAGCGTCGCCGGAAGCGTGACGGCGCACGGCCAGACCGTGGACGTCAATGCGAGCTTCATTCAGATCCTGCAGAAAAGTGATTCCCTGATCGGCTACATGGGCTACTTCGAGGCCGACAAGGGAAGGGTCGGGCTTTACCTCGATACGGTGTGGGCCAAGCTCGGCTTCGACTCTTCCTTGAGCTCCTACCGCAATCCGATCGCCGGGCTGAAGATCAGCACATCATCCAACACCGCCGTCACTTACACGTTCACGATCATCGAAGCAGGTGGCCTCTACGAGATCGCACGCTGGCCGGGCTCGCCAGGGTCGTTCACCGCGCTCGACGGGCTCCTGGGCTTTCGCTACTGGAACAACTCCATAGACCTGAACTTCGACTTCGTCGGCACGGTCGACTTCACGCGCCTCAGCAACCTCCTTGGCCGCGACGTCCAGTTCAGCCGAAGCTTCGCGATCGCCCGGTCCGGCAGCATCGACTGGGTCGACCCCCTGGTTGGCCTGCGGCTCCGCCACCAGTTCACGCCCAGCCAGGACGTGATGCTGCGCGGCGACGTCGGTGGCTTCGGCTTCCAGAACAGGTTCGAGTGGCAGGCTGTCGGCGTCTACAGCTACGCGTGGCAGTTCACAGGCTACCAACTCGCCGCCCTGATCGGCTACCGCGCGCTCAGCGTGAACGCCACCAACGACTTCAACGGCAACGGCGCCAACCTCATCCTGCACGGGCCGATCATCGGCGTCAGCGTGCGCTTCTAAGACGGCTTCATTCAATGAGAGGCGGGCCAGGGCCTTTCCGGTGGCCGGTGGAGGGACATCGACGGCGCTTCGCCAAACAGCAGGCGATATTCCACCGAGAAGCGGCCGAGTTCCCAGAAGCCGTGGTCCGTCGCGATCTCCGTCACCGTCCGGGCCGCGGGATCGGCGAGCAGCAGGGCACGGTGCGCCAAATGCATGCGGCGCAACCACAGATAATGGATCGGTCCCATGCCGAGATGCTCATGGCAACAGGTGCGCAGGGTGCGTTCGGAGACCCCGATCGCCGCGCAGATCTCGGCCAGATAGACCGGCTCGTATCGCCGGGCTGCGAGAAAGTCTTCGAAGTTCGCCACCACCCTCGTCCGTTGACGCGCGGCGGACCTGGTTTCGGTCGGCTGGGTGTCGATGCATTTCACCATCGCCTGCAGCAGCTCCTGTTCCAGCGACTTGGCCGCTTGCGGATGCGCAAGGATGGCAGGTGAGGTCTTCGCCAGCCGAATCGTGGCGTCGTGCAGCGCCATCAGGCGCGTCATCAGCGGCGGATCGGGCCGAACGACATGGGTGCTGGATGGCGGGGTCAGCTCGTGCGCGACAAGGCAGGACGAGGCGTCGGCGAGGTGCTCCGCCGACAGCGACATGGAGGCCCAGCGGCACGGTCCTTTCGTGCGCTGGTAGCTCGTCGCCGCCGGGCTGAAGACGATGATTTCGCCGGGGGTCATCTTGACGCCGGCCTGTCGCACGGGCGCCTGCTCGGGGTCGGCAAGGAACACGATCGGCGCCCGGTTCGGATGGTTGGAGATCCGGACAATCCTGGGCAGGCTGTCCGCGCCGCGCTGCATCAACAGCCGGCCGAGATCGACTTGCACCAGCTCGGCGTGGAAGTCGCCGCGCGATGTGAGCAGCAACTCCACATCCGTGGCACGCACGGCGGCGACATATGCCTCGGGCTGATCGAAGGCGAGGACACGACTGTACGGCATCTGCGCTTCCCCCCGCGGAACTTCCCCCCGCGGTCTGATGCTCGTCAGATCGACATGATTGCAACGATCGCAAGGAGCGGCAAGCAACGCCGTGTTTCGTCGCCGCATATCACGCGATGGCCACCCGCATACTCGGCTGCCGAATCTGCATAGTCGCCCTGTGGTCGTGTCGGCGACTGTCGATCGCCGAGTATCGCCGTGGAGACGACGCTGGCCGCATCGAACACTTCATCGTCGATGAGATACACATGGCTGGCCGCGGGCTGCCTTGGGGTGGCGTTCCTCATTGTCCTGGCCGGTCTGTTTTGGGGAATGGGCGACCTCGGGACACCGGCTCTCCCCGGGCCGTCGACGGCGGGCTTCGTCGACAACGCCACTTGTCTGCAGTGCCATCAGGCGGCGGCCGCGGCCTGGGGCCAGTCCCACCATGCCAAGGCCATGGCAAAACCGACGACGGCCACCGTGCTGGGCGATTTCAGTGGTGTGACGTTCGAGCATGACGGTGTGGTGACGCAGTTCTCGCGCAAAGACGGTCGATACGTCGCGCGTACCCAGGGGGCCGACGGCAAGCCCGCGGACTTCGAGATCGCCTACACCTTCGGCGTCGATCCGCTGCAGCAGTATCTGATCGAGCTGCCCGGCGGCCGGCTGCAGGCGCTTGCGGTTGCCTGGGACGTTCCGGGCAAGCGTTGGTTCCAGCTGCAGCCCGAGCAGAAGACGCCGCCGGGCCACTGGCTGCACTGGACCGGCCGCGGCCAGAACGCCAACACCATGTGCATCGGCTGCCACACCACTGGCTTCGAGAAGCGCTATGACGCGGCCAGTGACACCTTCGCGTCGCGCTGGTCGGAGATCAACGTCAGCTGTCAGTCGTGTCACGGACCGGGTACGGCGCATGTCGCCTGGGCGAGAAACAGATCGCCTGCCGGCGCGACAGGCCCGCGCTATGGCCTGGCCGTGGATTTCGCGCGCCTGGATCCGCCCGCCAAGGTCGAGACCTGCGCCATTTGCCATTCGCGGCGCAGCCAGCTGACCGGCACATTCGATGCCGGCAAGCCGTTCATGGATCAGTTCCAGCCGGCCGACCTGCGCGCCGGCCTCTATCATGCCGATGGCCAGCAGGACGACGAGGTCTACGCCTACGGCTCGTTCCGCCAGTCGCGCATGTACCGGCTGGGCGTCACCTGCACCGACTGCCACGACGCGCATTCGAGCCGGCTGAAGGCCGAAGGCAACGGCGTCTGCACCCAGTGCCACTCGCCGACCGGTGACCGGCGCTTTCCGACGGCGGCGCGACTGTTCGACGATCCGTCGCATCATCATCATGACCCTGGCGGCGAGGGCGCGCAGTGCACGAGCTGCCACATGCCGGCGAAGAATTACATGGTGGTGCACAGCCGTCCCGATCACAGCCTGCGCGTGCCTCGGCCCGATCTGTCGGCGACGCTCGGCACGCCCAATGCCTGCACCGGCTGCCATGCCGACAAGCCCGCCGGCTGGGCGGGCGAGGCGATCGGGCGCTGGTACGGCCGGGAACGGACCGGGGCGCCGGATTTCGCGGCCGCCTTCGCCGCGGCGCGCGCCGGCCGCGCCGAGGCCGCGCCATTGCTCGACCGCCTGGCGGGCGATGCCGAGCTGCCCGCGATCGTGCGGGCCACCGCGCTCGATCTGCTGCGGGGTTACGGCGAGGCGGGCCTGCCCATCGCCATGCAATCGCTTGCCGACGCGGACCCCGCGGTACGTCGTGCCGCCGTCGCCGCCCTGGAAGCGGCGCGTCCGGGCACGCGGCTCGCGCAGGTCGGCCCACTGCTGGCCGACCCCATACGCGCCGTTCGCATCGAGGCGGCGCGCGTGCAGTCGTCGGTGCCCGCCAGCGAGTTCGACGCGGGCAAGCGGGCGCAGTTCGAGGCGGCCCTGGCCGAATTCAGGGCGGCGCAACGGATATCGCTCGACATGCCGAGCGCCCGGCTGAACCTGGCAGCGGTCGCCGAGAACCAGGGGCAGGCGGCCGAGGCGGAGTCGGAATACCTGGCCGCTCTCAGGCTCGATCCCGACTTCACCGCGGCCCGGCTCAACCTGGCGCGGTTCTACAGCGTCGCCGGCCGCGGCCGCGATGGCGAACGCATCCTGCGCGAGGGTCTCGCTCGCGTGCCGACGCAGGGCGAGCTGCATTATTCGCTGGGATTGCTGCTCGCCGAGCTCAATCGCCTGGCCGACGCCGCCGGTGAGCTGAGCGAGGCGGCGCGCCTGCTGCCCGATCGGCCGCGCGTCCACTACAACCAGGCGCTCGCGCTGCAGCGCCTCGGCCGCCGGCCGGAGGCGGAAGTGGCGATGCTGAAGGCGCAATCGCTGGCCCCGTCGGATCGCGCGATCGCCTATGCGCTGGCGGTCTTCTATGCCCAGGACCGCCGCTGGTTCCTGGCCGTGCCGTGGGCCGAGAAGTTGCTGGCGCTCGACCCGGCCGACCCCCAGGCGCGGCAATTCCTCGAGCGGCTGCGTGCCACCGCTGCGTCAGATACCGCTCGTTAGCGCTCATGGTCTTGCGGACCGCGAGCTTCCAGCTCGCATCTCGTCATCCTGAGCGCAGCGAAGGATCTCATGCCGATTGCTAGCGGCGATGAGGTCCTTCGCTGCGCTCAGGACGACAGACATGAGCGGCAATGACTCTACCGCCGCATCTTCGCGATCTCGGCCGCTTCTTCCGGCTGGTCGGCGAACACCGGCACCATGTTCGACTTGTGCATGGTGGCGACGCCCAGAAGCCGGCGCTTGCCGCGATAGACCTTGGGCTGGGGCTTGGTCGGCACCTCGCCGCGGCTGTTCATCGACGGAACGTCGGGCGAGGGCCGGGAATAGGCGGGCTCCGGCGGCGGCACGCTGATCTTGCGGCCGGGGTCACCAACGCCCATGCGCTTCAGGAACCGGGCATGCTCGGCCTCGGCCTTCAGCAGGGACTTCGACTTCCGCGACTTCGTCTTGGAGGTCGCGGTCTTGTTGGTGGTGTACATCGGGGGCAGCAGCGCCATTGCCCTTAGATGGCGATGCGGCTCGCATCTCGCAAGATTTTGCCTGCACTGCTGGCAGTTCGTTTTTGCGCCCGCAAACCTCTGGGCAGCCGTCAGTCTATGGGCCCCATGATCTTGCCCGGGTTCATGATGTTGTCCGGGTCGATCGCCTTCTTGATGGCGCGCATCAGCGACATCGCCTCGCCATGCTCGTCGTAGAGGAACTTGATCTTGCCCAGGCCGACGCCGTGCTCGCCGGTGCAGGTGCCGCCGAGCGAGAGCGCGCGGGCGATCATGCGGTCGTTCAGTCCCTCGGCGCGCTTGAGGTAGGTCGGATCGTCGGGGTTCACCATCATGGTGAGATGGAAGTTGCCGTCGCCGACATGGCCCACGATCGGCGCATAGAGGCCGCTTTGCACGATGTCCTTCTGGGTCTCGAGGATGCATTCGGCGAGGCGCGAGATCGGCACGCAGACATCGGTCGCCCACATGCCCCAGCCCGGCTTGGCGGCCTTGGCGGCCCACGCCGCGTCATGTCGCGCCTGCCACATCTTGGTGCGCTCTTCGGCCTGGCCGGTCCAGGCGAAATGGCCGCCGCCATGCTCTTCGGCAATCGCCTGCACCATCTCGGCCTGCTCCTTGGTGCTGGCCTCGGTGCCATGGAACTCCAGCATCAGCGTGCTCTTCAGCGGCAGGTCGAGCTTGGAGTACTTGTTCACGGTGTCGACGGTCTCGGTGTCCATCAATTCGATGCGCGCCACCGGGATACCGGACTGGATGGTCTGGATCACGGTATTGACCGCGCCCTCCAGCGTGTCGAAGGCGCAGGTCGCCGAGACCATGGATTCGGGGATGCCGTAAAGCCGCAGCGTGATCTCGGTAATGATGCCGAGCGTGCCCTCGGAGCCGACGAACAGCTTCACCAGATCGTAGCCCGCGCTCGACTTGCGCGACCTGCGGCCGAGCCGCATCAGCCGGCCGTCGGGCGTGATCACCTGCAGCGCCAGGACATTCTCGCGCATGGTGCCGTAGCGCACTGCATTGGTGCCGGAGGCGCGCGTGCTGGTCATTCCGCCGATCGAGGCGTCGGCGCCGGGATCGATGGGGAAGAAGAGGCCGGTGGCGCGGATGAATTCGTTCAGCTGCTTGCGCGTGACGCCGGGCTGGACGACGACGTCGAGATCGGCCTCGTTGACCGCCAGCACCTTGTTCATGCGGCTGAGGTCGAGCGAGATGCCGCCATTGGGTGCGCTTATATGGCCCTCGAGAGAGGTGCCGGTGCCGAAGGCGATGATCGGGGTCTTGTGGCGGGCGCAGAGCTGCACGACCTTCTGGGCTTCCTCGGCCGATTCGACGAACACGACGGCGTCGGGCAGGTGCGCCTCATGGAAGGAGATATCCTTGCCATGTTGCTCGCGGACGGCATGGGCGGTGCTCACCCGCTCGCCGAACAGCTTCTTCAACTCGGCGATGGTGTCGTCGACATGAGGGGGCTTTACCTGATGCTGTTCGGGGGCCGTGGCGGCCATATCGGGAACTCCCAGTCCCCTTCGCTCCTGCGGAGCTTACGGCGACTTGCTTTAAATCTTACATCCCAGCTTCAGACGTTGCGGGGCAGCGCAGGATGGCTGGATTAGGTCGTTTGGATACGCTCAAATGCGGTCAACGCCAACCGAGGGAACGGCCATGCGCGATGTCTATGTAATTGGCTTCTGGCGGGATTGACAAGGTGTACACAATTTGTGAACATACTGACTGACGCCCGTGCAGGTTATCGCCAAGAGGACACTGCGCGAATTTTGGCTACGCCACCCGGCGGCCGAAGCGCCTCTGAAGCTTTGGCACGCCCGCGCCGTTCGGGCGCGGTGGGGGCGGCCGAGCGACCTGCGAGCCCAGTTTGGCGCGACGGTTGATTTCGTGGCGGGCAATCGGGCGATCTTCGATATCGGCGGCAACAAGTACCGTCTGGTGGTGAAGATCGACTATGTCGTCGGCCTGATATTGATCAGATTTGTCGGCACCCATGCCGCATACGATCGAATCGACGCAAGGACTATTTGAGGATCAGATGTCGATTAAGCCTATTCGCACACGCGCCGAACATGAAAGGGCTCTGACCGAAATCGAGCGCCTGATGGGGGCGAAGCGTAGATCACCACAGGCCGACCGGCTCGAAGTCCTCGCCGCATTGATCACTGCGTATGAAGCGACCCGTGATCCGATCGATCTGCCGGAGCCGATCGAGGCTATCGAGGCGCACATGGCTGAACGTGGACTTGGCCAGGCGGATCTCGCACGTCTGTTGGGATCGCGGTCGCTGGCATCGGCTATCCTCAATCGCAAGCGACCGATGTCATTAGCCGTCATTCGCAAGCTCGCCAAGGAATGGGATATTCCGACCGACATTCTCGTACAGCCTTACCGACTGGAGGGCCAGGGTTCCTCGCGCGCCGCTTGAAACGGACGCCGCGAGAACAAACATTGGGCTGGCGCCCAAAAGCTGGAAGACAAGTCCCCAGGGGAGATCAAGGAATGACAATCCGCTTCGACAATCGAGTCGCCATCGTCACCGGTGCCGGCAATGGGCTTGGCCGCGCGCATGCGCTGCTGCTGGCCAGTCGTGGCGCCAGGGTGGTGGTGAATGATCCGGGCGGCGCGGTGGACGGAAAAGGCGGCGATCACGCCGCTGCCGACAAGGTCGTGGCGGAGATCAAGAAGGCGGGTGGCGTGGCGGTGCCAAACTACGATTCCGTGGCGGATGCCAAGAGTGCGGCCAACATCGTCGAGACCGCGGTCGATTCCTTCGGCACGGTCGACATCGTGGTCAACAACGCCGGTGTGCTGCGCGACAAGACCTTTCACAACATGACGGTCGAGGATTTCGACTTCGTCGTGAAGGTGCACTTCCTCGGCACCGCCTACGTGACCCACGCCGCCTGGCCGATCATGCGCGCCAAGGCCTATGGCCGCGTCGTCGTCACCTCGTCGAACTCGGGCATCTACGGCAATTTCGGCCAGGCCAACTATGCCGGCGCCAAGCTCGCCGTCGTGGGCTTCATGAACGCGCTGCGCCTCGAAGGGCAGAAGTACAACATCTTCGTCAACGCGCTGGCGCCGGTCGCCGGCACGCGCATGACCGAGAGCCTGATGACGTCCGAGATGCTGGCCAAGCTCGACCCCTCGTTCGTCTCGCCCATGGTGGCCTATCTCTGCAGCGAGCAGTGCCAGCGTACCGGCGAGATCTGGAGCGCCGGCGCCGGCAACTTCGCGCGCATCGAGTATCGCGAGGCGCCGGGCGTGCGCATCACCGGCCGCGCGCCCACGGTGGAAGACGTCGCCGACAACATCGAGAAGATCGCCGATCTTTCGACCAACAAGGTCTTTCGGACCTCGACGGAGGAAGTGGCGGCGGTGGTGGGCTCCTGAACGCGGGCGGCAACGGGGCGGACCGGCTGGCGCCGATCGCCGATTGGCTGATCCACGACGGTCGCCTCATCGCGCGGCCGGCGGTCTTCATGGACCAGCTCCTGGCGCGCGTGCTGAAGGCCGGCATTCCGCTGTGGCGCGCCTATATCGGCCTGCAGCTGGTCCACCCCCAGCTCCTCGCCATCGGCTACATGTGGCGGCGCGGCGAAGCGGTCCAGGAAATCGCCCGCGCCTACGGCGTCCAGTTCACGCCGTCCTACATCGGCAGCCCCATGCAGGCGGTGCGCGAGCAGGGCCGCATGGTGCGCCATCGGCTGACCGAGCTCGCGGAGCACGACCATGTCGTGCTGCACGAGTTGAAGGCCGACGGCGGCGTCGACTATGTCGCCCTGCCCATGCGTATCCGCCGCGAAGGCCCGGCGCCGGTGGTGACCTTTGCGACGGACGCCCGCACAGGCTTCTCCGACGAGGACATCGCCGACCTCGAGCGGCTGGTCGACATGATGGGTGCAGTGGTCGAGATGCATGTCGAGCGCAATGTCGCCGAGACCGTGGCCACGACCTATCTCGGCCGCCAGGTCGGGCAGCGCGTGCTGAACGGCGCCATCCGGCGTGGCGAGGGCGAGGAGATCCGCGCCGTGCTGTGGTTCTCCGATCTGCGCGACTTCACCGGCATGAACGAACGCCGGCCGCCCGGCGAGGTGCTGGAGCTCTTGAACAACTATCTGCAGCTTGTCGGCGACGCGCTCGCGGCGAACGGCGGGGAGATCCTGAAGTTCATCGGCGACGGCGTCATGGCCTACTTTCCCGCCGAGGACGCCCTGTTCCTGCCGATCGTGACCGGCCAGGCGATTGCCGCCGCGCGCCGGCTGATCTCCGACATCGATGCCGCCAACGAGGCGCGCGCCACCGGCGGCAACGACCCGTTGCGTTTTGGCATCGGCCTGCATATCGGCCCGGTGACGTTCGGCAATGTCGGCACCGAGGATCGACTCGACTTCACCGTCATCGGGCCTGCCGTCAACCGTGCCTCGCGGCTGGAGAGCCTCACCAAGGAGCTGCACGTGCCGGTGCTGGCTTCGGCCGAGTTCAACGAGGCCACCACGGTGCCGATGAAGTCGCTCGGCAAGCACACGCTGCGCGGCATCCCCGACCCGGTCGAGGTCTTCACGCTACCCGACTGAGGGTGGGGGGATTGATCCGGGCGATGCGGCTAAACCAGAACCTTCCAGCCCTCGACCCAGCCCAGCGCCTCCTCGTCGGGCAAGGGCTGGCTGGAGGCGTCGACCTCGAGACGGTCGCCCAGCCGCCGCGCTCCACAGAGCTCGAACACGCGGTCGACCTTCTTGCCGCCGCCGCAGAACGTGTCCTGGTAGGTCATGTCGCCCAAGGCGATGATGCCGTAGCGATGGCCCGAGAGGTCGGGTCGCTCGCGCTCCAGCGTCTCGGCGAGCGGCAGGATGTTGGTCGGGATGTCGCCCGAGCCGTGGGTGGCGCAGACCACCAGGAACACATCGTGCGACTTGAGGTCGGCGGCGCTCGCCGCCTTGTCGGTGACGTCGACGGCGTGGCCCGCGGCCTCGAGCACCGGCTCCAACGCGTCGGCCACCATCTGGGCGTTGCCCGATTCGGTGCCGACCAGGATCAGGATCTTGGACATCGCCTCCGCAGATACGGGAGGGCGTGCCGCGATGCGACGTGACCGGTTGGCGCGGGTGGCGATGGTGGGGCCGGTCATGCCAGTCTGCCACGCCATGGATAGAACGCCCGTCATTGCCGCCCTCGAAGGCGGCGTCCTCACCCTGATGCTGAATCGGCCGCAGCGCCTGAACGCGATGAACAACGCGCTGATCGAGGCGATGAACCATGAGCTCGCCCGCGCTCACGCCGATCCCGACATCCGCGCCGTGCTGCTGACCGGCATCGGCCGCGGCTTCTGCGCCGGCGCCGATCTGGCGGGCGGCGGCACGGTCGATTCGACGGCGAACGTGCCGCCGGATCTCGGCGCCAACATGGACAAGATCTTCAACCCCATGATCCGCGCCATGCGCGCGCTGCCCAAGCCCATCATCGGCGCCGTCAACGGCGTGGCGGCGGGTGGTGGCGCCAACTTCGCGTTGGCCTGCGACATCGTGCTGGCGGCGCGCTCGGCGCGCTTCGACCAGGCCTTCGTCCGCATCTCGCTGGTGCCCGATCTCGGCGGCACCTTCTTCCTGCCGAAGTCGGTGGGCGACGCGCGCGCCCGCGGCCTTGCCATGCTGGGCAGCTCGGTGCCGGCCGAGGACGCCCAGCGCATGGGCATGATCTGGGAGGTTGTGGACGACGGCGCCCTGATGGAGGAGGCGACCAAGCTCGCGCGGCGCCTCGCCGCCGGGCCGACGCTGTCCTACGCCGCGATCAAGAACGCGATCAATGCGGCCGCCACCAATACGCTCGACCAGCAGCTCGACCTCGAACGCGACAACCAGCGCGAGCTCGGCCGCAGCGCCGACTTCCGCGAGGGCGTCACCGCCTTCCTCGCCAAGCGGCCGCCGCAGTTCACAGGGCGCTGATGGAGGGACGCTGAGACGATGGCCTACGAGACGATCACCGTCGCCACCGACCAAGGCCTGGCCACGCTGACCCTGAATGCGCCCGGGAAGCTCAACGCCGTGTCGCGCAAGATGATCGCCGAGCTCAAGGAGTGCTGGGAGACGCTCGCCGCCGACGGTTCGGTGCGCGCCGTGCTGCTAACGGGCGCGGGCCGCGGCTTCTGCGCCGGCGCCGACTTGAGCGACCCTGACCGCGGCAAGGAAGGCGGCGATTCCGGCTCCGCGCTGGAGAAGTTCTTCAATCCGGTGATCCGGCTGATGCGCGCCATGCCCAAGCCGATCGTGGCGGCGGTGAATGGCCCGGCCGCCGGCGTCGGCATGAGCTTCGCGCTCGCCGCCGACATCGCCATCGCGGCGAAGTCGGCGACGTTCCTGCAGGCCTTCGCGCGCATCGGCCTGTTGCCCGACGGCGGCAGCACCTGGTTCCTGCCGCGCCTGGTCGGCGAGCAGCGGGCGCGGGCCCTCACCATGCTGGCGCCGCAGATCACGGCCGAGCAGGCCAAGGAGTGGGGCCTGATCTGGGACGTCGTCGAGGACGCGGCCCTGCTGCAGACGGCGACTGAAGTGGCGCGCCGCCTGGCCGACGGCCCGACGCTCTCGCTGGCGCGAATTAAGGAGTCGATGAACCGTGCCTCGGGCAACCAGCTCAGCCAGCAGCTCGACCTCGAGCGCGATTTCCAGCGCGAGCTCGGCCGCAGCGATGATTTCCGGGAGGGCGTTCAAGCCTTCCTCGCCAAGCGCAAGCCCGTCTTCAAGGGCAAGTAATCCGCAAGGGGGAAGCATGACGACGCCGCACAAGGAGATCACGTCAGGGCTGAAGTTTCCGGAAGGTCCCGTCGCCATGCCTGACGGCTCGGTGATCCTGGTCGAGATCGCGCGCCAGACGCTGACCCGCGTCATGCCCGACGGCAAGCAGCACGTGATCGCCAAGCTCGGCGGCGGGCCCAACGGCGCGGCGATGGGGCCCAAGGGCAAGATCTATGTGACCAACAACGGCGGCTTCAACTGGATCGAACGGCCCGACGGGCGCCTGTTCCCGGGCCTGGCGCCCGCCGACTACAAAGGCGGCTCGATCCAGGTGGTCGATCCCGAGACCGGCAAGTTCGAGACGCTTTACGATTCGTGTGACGGCCGCAAGCTCAACGGGCCCAACGACCTGGTGTTCGACGATGCCGGCGGCTTCTGGTTCACCGATCTCGGCAAGACGCGCGAGCGCGACAACGATCGCGGCGCGGTCTACTACGCCAAGGCCGACGGCTCGAAGATCGAGGAGAAGGTGTTCCCGCTCGAGCGGCCCAACGGCTGCGGCCTGTCACCCGACGGCAAGACGCTCTATGTCGTGGAGACGCCGACCGCGCGCTGCTGGGCGTTCGAGCTTTCGGCACCCGGCACGATCAAGGACGCCAACGGGCCCTATCGCGGCGAGAAGGGCCGCGTGATCGCCGGCCTGGGCGGCTACCAGATGTTCGATTCGCTGGCCGTCGATTCAGCGGGCCACATCTGCGTCGCCACGCTGATCACCGGCGCGGTGTCCGACATCTCGCCCGACGGCAAGTCGGTGACGCAGTACAAGCTGCCCGATCCGATGGTCACCAATGTCTGCTTCGGCGGCAAGGAGCTGCGAACGGCCTTCGCCACGCTCTCCATGACGGGCAAGCTCGTGAGCTTCGAATGGCCGCGCCCCGGCCTTAAGCTCGAGTATCTGAACAAGTGAAGGCTGCCCCCAATCGCGGGGGCATGGCGTTCGGCCGCAACCTGATGGTGCTGGCGGCGGTGATCCTGGCATTCGGTGTCTATGGCGTCGTGCGCGGCGCGATGACCCTGAAATGGCCGCGCGCTGAGGCCACCATCACCAGCGCCGAGCTGTTGCGGCAGTCCACGACCGGCCGCGGTCCCGACGGCCGCTCGAACGAGGAGAGCTGGAACAGCTTCCACGTGCTCTACCAGTATCGCGTCGGCGATCGCGACTACGTGGCGGGCGGCGTCGAGCCCTGGGACTACGGCATGCAGAACTCGGCCGGCGCGGAGAAGATGCGCCAGCGCCATCCGATCGGCTCGCAGGCGCGGGTCGCCTACGATCCGGCCAACCCCGCCGTCGCCTATCTCGAGCCGGGACCGAGCTCGTTCGCGCTCGTGTTGTCGGGCATCGGATCGTTCATGTTCCTTTGCGGATGGTGGGTCCGCCGCAAGGCCTCACGGGGCAGCACCATGAACGAGGAGGGCGCCACCGAGCGCATCGCCAAGGCGCAACGCGACGGCGATACGGTGCTCTAGCTCCAAGAAGACCGATGGCGTGGCGGCCGCTTTCAGCCTCTACAGACGGCCCTCTACGGAGCCTCAAAAGTCGCAACTAAATTGCGCTACACCAAAGTTGTTGACTGTAGAGATCACCTAAGTTATCATTCGTATGTGCCGGTTTTTCGGCACCGCTCTATACATCGTTTATCCGTCATCACCGCGCTGGCCCGGTCGCAGGAGGGACTGGACGAACGCGCCCTCGCGGCCAGGGATTGGCAGCGCCGGCAGCCCCAAGCGATAGGGGCTGCGGCCTACCCCGATCACAAATGGGTCAGGCGGAAATGCCGGAAATGGCCGGAAATCTCCCCGTCGCTGACAGCAGTGCTAGCCTAGCCCTTCGCCAGCGCCCGGACCTCGCGGCTGGCGATGATGCGGCCAGCGGCGTAGGCCTCATGGTTGGCATCGACGTCGCCCAGCTTGTAGCGGTAGTTCACCATCATGGCGTAGGACTGCTTCAAGCCATTGGCGCTGAGGTCGGCCAGCCAGTTCAACCGCTCGACCACCGCGCCGTTGCCGAGATGGAAATGCGCCACGCGGTCGAGGGCGCGGCCCTTCTCGTCGCTGGTCGTGAGATAGCGGGCGGCCAGCCGGCTCAGGATCGGCCGCAGCGCCTTGTCGATGGCGGGCGTCTCCCACCAGATCGGGCGGTCGAGCAGCTTGCGCACGGCGGCGGCACCGGCGGCCTCGTTGGTCACCGGCACCAGCGAGGCGATCTCGCCCTGGGTCAGCGCGCCGTCGCCCTCGGTCTTGAGGCGGCCATCGATGTGCTGGCGAAGGCCCGGGATCGGCGACAGCGTGGCGAAGTCCTTGATGTTGGGCAGGTCGCGCGCCAGCTGCTGCGCGACGCGCTTGATCAGGAAGTTGCCGAAGCTGATGCCGGCCAGGCCCTGCTGGCAGTTGGAGATCGAGTAGAAGATCGCCGTGTTGGCGTGCCTGGGATCGCTCGTCTCGGCGCGCGCGTCGAGCAGCCGCTGCACGTTGCCGGCCATGCCGTCGACCAGCGCCACTTCGACGAAGATCAGCGGCTCGTCGGGCATGCGCGGATGGAAGAAGGCAAAGCAGCGGCGATCCGAATCGAGCCGGTTCTTGAGGTCGCGCCAGGAGCGGATGGCGTGCACCGCCTCGTAGTCGACCAGCTTCTCGAGCAATGCTGCCGAGGCCTTCCAGTCGATGCGCACCAGGTCGAGGAAGGCGACATCGAACCAGGCGCTGAGCAGCGGCCGCAAATCCTCGCTCAAGGCCCGGGCCGCCGCGTCGCTCTTGCCCAGGGTCAGGAGCTCGGCGCGCAGGTCGACCACGAACTTCACGCCCTGCGGCACGCCGACGAACTCGCGTAGCAGCCGCACGGCCGGCGGCTCGAGCGCGCGCACGAGGGCGCGCGGCGGCTCCTTGCCGGCACGCCAACGGTCGACGGCGGCGGCCGCCGCCTCGCGCGGCAGGCCGTAGCCATGCGCCAGCGTCAGCAGGAACTTCTTGCGGCCCCCCGGCGACAGCGAGAGGTAGGCCTGCCCCAACTCCGCCGCGCGGCCGCGCCGCGCCGTCTCGCCGCCCTTGCCCTCGAGGCAGGCATCGATGCGACCCTTGAGCCGCGGGATGTCGTCGTCGGGAAGGTCGGGCCGGAGTGGCAGGCCGGCCACTTCACGGGCGCCGCGGGCGGTTTCGACGAAGGCGCTGCGCAGACGAACAAGAGTACGGTCGACGGTGTTGGAGAAGGGAAGTGCCATGCGCCGATTATGTCATGGTGAACGTGTCACTCCAGTGGCACGCGTGAACAGGGCTTCATGCCGCACGGTTCAGTGTCTGCCACAGGTACCAGCTCGCGACCGTGCGATAAGGCCGCCACTTCTCGCCTGCCCTGGCCAATGCCTCGGGTGAGGGCAGCTTGCGTTTGCCGAAGGCAGTCGCGTAGGCCTTGCGCAAGCTGTAGTCACCCAGCGGCAGCACGTCGGGCCGGCCGAGGCGAAACATCAGGAACATCTCGGCGCTCCAGCGCCCGATGCCACGCACCTCGATCAGGCGCTCGATCAGCGCAGCGTCCTCGAGAAGATAAGCCTCGTCGAGCGTCGGCAGACGGCGCGTTGCCGCGCGCTCGGCGAGATCGCGCAGCGCCAGCACCTTGGCGCGCGACAGGCCGACACCGCGCAGCACGTCGTCGGACGTGCGCAGGATGTGGGCCGGCGTGAAGCCGTTCTTGGCGCGCGGATAGAGCGCCTCGATGCGACCGTGGATCGTCGCCGCGGCCTTGTTGGAGAGCTGCTGGTAGACGATCGCCTCCGCGAGCGCGCCGAACACGCTGCGCGATCCCTTCAGCTGCATGTCGAACGGGCCGACGGCATCGATCACCGCGGCGAGCGCCGGATCGGCGTTGCGCAGATGGGCGATCGCGCTTCTGGGCCTGAATCCGAAATCCGCCATCGCTAGCGGCGATGCGCGAACAGCGGCCCGGCCGATAACGCCGCGGCGCCCTCGATCTCGAGGATGCGGCGCTTGGTGGCGACGCCGCCGGATGCCGAGAAGCCGCCCATCTTGCCGTCGGCCCCCAGCACGCGATGGCAGGGCACGATGATGGCGATGGGATTGCGGCCCAGCGCCTGGCCGACCTCGCGCGATTCGTGCGGCACGCCCAGGCGCTTGGCGATCTCGCCGTAGGTCATGGTCTGGCCCGGCGGGATGGTGCGGGCGACCTCGTAGACCTGACGGTGGAACTCGGGCGCCCCGCTGAGGTCGACCGGAACGTCGCTGAGATCGATCGGCTTGCCGGCAAGCAGAGCGAGCACGCGGTCGATGACGCGCTGCACGCCGGCCGGCGGCGTGCTTTCGGTCGCGCCTGTGAAGCGGCGACTCATGCGGTCGCGCGTGGCCTCGGCAGTAGCCGACGGCAGCTGGAAGCCCGCGATGCCGGTGGCGTTCCAGGCGATGCCGCACGTGCCGATCGGCGAGTCGAAAAGGGCGAAGGCCTGCGCGGACATGGCCGCACGGTCTACCTAACCGGTCATCCCGTCAAGTGGCCGACCTTTCGGCCAGTCAGGCTGCCTGGCGCAGGCGGGCGAGCTCGCCTTCCACCAGGGCGCGGTAGGGGCCGGCCTGGCGCAGCAGGTCGTCGGGCGGTCCGTCCTGGACGACGCGGCCGTGGTTCAGGAAGACGATGCGGTCGAAGTTGCGCAGCGTCGACAGGCGGTGGGCGATGGCGATCACCGTGCGGCCCTGCATCAGCCGGTCGAGCGCCTGGCGGATCTTCTCCTCCGATTCGCTGTCGAGCGAGGACGTCGCCTCGTCGAGCAGCACGATCGGCGAATCCTTCAGGATCGCCCGCGCGATGGCGATGCGCTGGCGCTGGCCGCCCGACAGGCGCGTGCCGCGATCGCCGACGATGGTGCCGAAGCCCGCGGGCAGCGCCTCGATGAAGTCGCGGCAGCGCGCGGCCTCGGCCGCCGCCTTGACCTCGCGGTCGCCGGCATCGGGGCGGCCGTAGCGGATGTTCTCCAGGATCGATCGGTGCAGCAGCGAGATGTCCTGGGGCACGAACGAGATCGCCCGCCGCAGGCTCTCCTGCGTGACCTGGGCGATGTCCTGGCCGTCGATCAGGATGTGTCCTCGATCGAGCGCGTGGAAGCGCTGCAACAGGCCAAGCGCCGTCGACTTGCCGCTGCCCGACGGGCCGACCAGGCCGGTGCGGCGGTCGGCGGGGATTTCGAGGTTGAGGCCGTCGAACACCTTTCGTCCGCCGGGATAGGCGAACGAAACGTTGCGGAACGTCACGTTGGACGCCCTGTTCGACGGCCGGGCGAGCGGCACCGCCTCGGGATGCTCGCTGAGCTCATGCGGCTGCAGGAGGGTGTCGATCGCCTCTGCCAGCCGCGCCATGTGCTGGGTGACGTCGACCAGCGCCACGGCGAGGTCGCGCGTGGCGTGCAGCACGGTGAAGCCCAGCGTGCAGACCAGCACGACGTCGCCGGCGCTCGCCTGCCCGCGCTGCCACAGCACGATCGCCCAGGCGAGCACCCCCACCGTAAGCACGATGGTCAGCGCCGCATGCAGCAGGCGTATGCGTTCGAGGTATTGCAGGCTGCGTCGCCGCGCGGTCAGCTCGCGATCGACGGTGCGGTCGAACCGGCTGTGCTCGCGGGCGATGGCGCCGAAGGTGCGGACCAGCGGCATGTTGCCGATGACGTCGGCCAGCTCGCCCTCGACCCGCGCGGCGCGATCGGCGAAGCCGTGATGCAGCGGTGTGCCGCGCGCCGCCAGCCGGAACAGCAGCAGCATGACGATGGCCGCAATTCCCGTCAGCGCCGCCGCCATGGGCACGCTGACGACCGCGAGAAAGGCCACGGCGCACAGTGTCGCCAGGCACGGCGGCAGCACATTCCAGACGAACAGGTTCTCGATGGCGTAGGCGGCATTCGAGGTCGCCGTGACGCGGCCCGTGAGCGTGCCGGCCAGCCGCTGCGAGAAGTAGTTGGGCGCATGGCCCGTGAGATGGCGGAAGAGCTCGCTGCGCAGATCACCGGTGACGCCGACGAAGGCATGGCTCGCGATCCAGCCGGCCAGTCGCCACAAGAGATTGTCAGCGGCGATCAACGACACCAGCAAGGCGAAGGCGAGCCACACCGCTCCACCCGCCGATCCTGCCGACAGTACGTCGACCAGGAACTTCACACCGTATTGCGAGCTCACCGCGCAGCCGACCGCGGCGACGACCGCGACCAGAATCGCGGCGTGCGCAAGCGCCCGCCGACGGACGTAGCGGAGCAGAAACGCGATGGGCCGCCGGGCGTAGTCGGTAAGGCAATCCATATGGAGGGTGGCAACGTTGGAGGTCCCCCTCCGTTACGACAGGGCTGCTTGACGCGCTGTGACAAAAAGAGGACTGCCGCGTCCCGACCATAATTCGTGGCCATCACGGGCTGGTGCTCGTTTGGCGAACCCCGGCTCAGGCCGGGGTTCTTTCATGCTCAAAAGGAGGGGGATCCATGCGTATTGCGCAAGTCGCACCATTGACCGAGGCGATTCCCCCTCAGCTTTATGGCGGTACCGAGCGCGTCGTCTCCTGGCTGACCGAGGAACTCGTCGAGCTCGGCCACGATGTCACCCTGTTCGCCAGCGGCGATTCGCGGACCTCGGCCAAGCTTCAGCCGATGTGGCCGCGGGCGCTGCGCCTCGACGACACGGTGCGCGACCCGATGGCGCTGCACATCTCGATGCTCGAGCGTGTGCGCAGGCTCGCCGGCAGGTTCGACATCCTGCACTTTCATCTCGACTATTTTCCGTTCTCGGTCTTCTCGCGCCAGGCCACGCCTTTCATTACGACGATGCATGGACGGCTCGACCTGCCCGAGCATCAGACGGTGTTCGATTCCTTCAACTCGATACCGGTGATCTCGATTTCCGACACGCAGCGCAAACCGGTGCCGCAGGCGCACTGGCTGAAGACGATCTATCACGGGCTGCCGTCGCGATTGCTGCAGCCGAGCCAGGCCACGCCCCGCTATCTCGCGGTTCTCGGCCGCATCGCCCCCGAGAAGGCGGTTGATCGCGCGATCCGCATCGCCGTGAAGGCCGGCCTGCCGCTCAAGATCGCCGCCAAGGTCGACCGCGTCGATCGCGAGTATTTCGAGAAGGAGATCCGGCCGCTGCTCGACCAACCGGGCATCGAGTACATCGGCGAGATCAGCGACGGCGACAAGTCGTCGTTCCTCAGCGGCGCGATGGCGCTCCTGATGCCGATCGACTGGCCTGAGCCGTTCGGTCTGGTGATGATCGAGGCCATGGCCTGCGGCACACCGGTGATCGCCTATCCCAGCGGCTCGGTGCCGGAAGTCGTCGAAGACGGCGTGACCGGACTGATCGTGGAGGACGAGGCGGCGGCGGTGCACGCCATTACCCACAGGCTGGCACACCTGTCGCGCGCCAGGATACGAGCCCGCTTCGAGCAGCGCTTCACGGCACGGCGCATGGCCGAGGAATATCTCGACATCTACCGCCAGCTGATCGCCGGCAGCGGCCGCCGCCGCCAGCAGACAAGGAACGGCGCCCACGTCGATGGCCGTCATCAAACTGGAATGGATGGCGGGTTATACATATCGGACTGAAAGTGTTTCGGAGTGGCCTGGAGTGGCTGATCTGCGGGGCGAGAACCGTGTCCGCCTGAAGCGCGCGGTCCGCCGCCATGGTGTGCTGTCCCGTGAAGGCCTTCTCGAACGGCTGTTCGAGCGGTTGTTTCGGGGGCTGGTCTATACACAGATTTGGGAAGATCCCGAGATCGACCTCGAGGCCCTGGCGCTCGGGCCCGACTGCCACGTCGTCGCCATCGCCTCGGGCGGCTGCAATGTCCTCTCCTACCTGACCGCGGATCCGGCCCGCATCACGGCGCTCGATCTCAGCCTGGCCCATGTCGCGCTCAACCGGCTGAAGCTCACGGCTGCCGGGCGGCTGCCTTCATGGGAGGCCTTCTATCGCTTCTTCGGTGCGGCCGACGATCCCGACAACATCGCTGCCTACGACCGGCTGATCGCGCCCTATCTCGACCAGCAGAGCCGGGCCTACTGGGAGGGCCGCAGCCTGCATCAAGCCGGCCGGCGGCGGATCTCGATCTTCGCCCGCAATGCCTATCGTCATGGCGTGCTGGGCCGCTTCATCGGCGTCAGTCATGTCGCAGCGCGTCTTTACGGTGTCGACCTGCGCCAGCTGCTCAGCGCGCAGTCGCTCGACGAGCAGCGGCATTTCTTCGAGACCATGCTGGCGCCGCTGTTCGACAAGCCCGCCGTGCGCTGGGCGACGGCCAACCGTCTGTCGCTCTATGGGCTCGGCATTCCGCCCGCCCAGTATCAGGCGCTGGCGGGAGACAGCGACATGCGCCATGTCCTGCGCTCCCGCGTCGAGCGGCTGGCTTGCGGCTTCAGCCTCGACGACAACTACTTTGCCTGGCAGGCCTTCGGCCGTTCCTATGCGGAGGGCGCTGGCGGCCCGCTGCCGCCTTATCTGCGGCGCGAGCACTTCGACGACGTGCGCAGCCGCGCGCATCGCGTCGAGGTGATGAACCGCTCGATCACCGAGTACCTGGCGGATTGCCCTGCCGGCTCGCGCGATCGCTATGTCCTGCTCGATGCCCAGGACTGGATGACCGACGCGCAGCTCGGCGCGCTGTGGACCGAGATCACGCGCACCGCGCGGCCGGGGGCGCGGGTGATCTTCCGGACGGCGGCCGAGCCGTCGCTGCTGCCGGGCCGGCTCGACCCCGAGCTGCTCGCGCGCTGGCGCTACGAAGAGGCGCTGTCGCGCGACCTCACCCAGCGCGACCGCTCGGCGATCTATGGTGGGTTCCACCTCTACGTCTTCGAGGGCTGAATTGTCCGGCACCGACGCCGCCCTGATGGATCGAATCTATCGCCGGCAGCGCCATTTCTACGATGCCACGCGCAAGTACTACCTGCTCGGCCGCGACCGGCTGATCGACGATCTGGAGCCGCCGAGCGGCAGCCGCGTGCTCGAGATCGGTTGCGGCACGGCGCGCAACCTCGTCGCCGCGGCCGATGCCTGGCCGCGGGCGGAGTTCTTCGGCATCGATATCTCGGCCGAGATGCTGGTGACGGCGCGACGCGTCGTCGGCCGCGCGGGGCTCGACGATCGCATCCGGTTGGCCCGCGCCGACGCCACGTCGTTCGATCCGGCCTGGCTGTTCGGCGTGCCATCGTTCTCGCGCATCTTCTTCTCCTACAGCCTGTCGATGATTCCGGCCTGGCAGGACGCCCTGATCGAGGCAATCTCCTGGCTGGCGCCGCAAGGCGAGCTGCATGTCGTCGATTTCGGCGGCCAGGAACGTCTGCCCTCGTTGTTCCGGTTGGGCCTGCGCCGGTGGCTGGCGCATTTCCACGTAAGCCCGCGCGACGGGCTGCAGGCCGAGCTGGAACTGCTCGCCGGGCGTGCCGGAACGCTGGCCCGCTTCGAGCGCCTGTACGGCGGCTATGCCCAGTACGCCGTGCTGCGGCGCCATCCCGACGACCGGTTCCGCCCCTAGGAATTGCCGAGCGGGGGCATCACCGGCTTGGGACTGGCGAGCCGCCGGGCCCGGTGCTAACCCGAACAAAGGTAAAGTGTTCGGGAGTAGCCACGATGACCGAAGCCTTCATCTGCGACGCCATTCGCACCCCTGTCGGCCGCTACAATGGCGGCCTCGCTCCCATGCGGGTCGACGATCTCGCGGCCCATCCCATCAAGGCGCTGATGCAACGCAACGCCAATGTCGATTGGGGCGGCGTGGACGACGTGGTCTATGGCTGCGTCAATCAGGCCGGTGAGGACAACCGCAACGTCGCGCGCATGGCGGGCCTGCTGGCCGGCCTGCCGGTCGAGGTGGCGGGGGCCACGGTCAACCGCCTGTGCGGCTCGGGTCTGGAGGCGGCCGGGCACGCGGCGCGCGCCATCAAGCTCGGCGAGGCCGACATGATGATCGCGGGCGGCGTCGAGGGCATGACCCGCTCGCCCTACGTCATGGGCAAGCCCGAAGGCCCGTTCGACCGCAGCATGAAGCTCGAGGACACGGTGCTCGGCTGGCGCTTCGTCAATCCCAAGATGAAGGCGGCCTACGGCATCGACCCTATGGGCCAGACCGCTGAGAACGTCGCGGGTGAGCATCAGATCAGCCGCACCGACCAGGACGCCTTTGCCTATCGCAGCCAGCGTCGCTGCAAGGCGGCGCAGGACCGCGGCTTCTTCGACAAGGAGATCGTCAAGGTCTGCGTCAAGAAGGGCAAGACCGAGACCATGGTCGAGCGGGACGAGCATCCGCGCGGCGACACCACGATGGAGACCTTGTCCAAGCTGCCCGCGGCGTTCCGTGAGGGCGGCTCGGTGACGGCCGGCAATTCCTCGGGCATCAATGACGGCGCCTGCGCCATGATCGTGGCGTCGGAAGCCGCCGCCAAGGCCAACGGCCTGGTGCCGCGGGCGCGCATCCTCGCCACCGTATCGGCTGGCGTGCCGCCGCGCGTCATGGGCATCGGCCCGGTGCCGGCGACGCAGAAGCTTCTGGCCAAGCTCGGCATGACCATCCGCGATTTCGACGTCGTCGAGCTGAACGAGGCCTTCGCTGCCCAGGCCCTGGCGGTGCTGCGCCAGCTCGGCCTGCCCGACGATGCCGACCACGTGAACCCCAACGGCGGCGCCATCGCGCTCGGCCATCCGCTCGGCGCCTCGGGCGGCCGGCTGATGATCACCGCGCTCAACCAGCTCGAGGTGACCGGCGGCAAGCGCGCTCTGTGCACCATGTGCATCGGCGTCGGTCAGGGCATTGCGCTCGCGATCGAGCGGGTGTGACACGCGGCCCGGAAGGGACCTAAGCTGTCGCGTTCAGCTTGATGCCGGCTTGGCGCATCTCGGTCAGCATGCGCTTCTTGCTGCCGTCGAGGTCGATGGCGGCCGTGGCTTCCTGCACCAGGGCGACGTCGAAGCCCGCCTGGCGGGCATCGATCGCCGACCAGGCGACGCAGAAGTCGAGAGCGAGCCCGCAGAACACCAGTCGCGTGAAGCCGCGCGCCTTCAGGTAGCCGTCGAGGCCGGTGCGCGTCATGCGGTCGTTCTCGCGGAACGCCGAATACGAATCGATGCCGGCGTGGAAGCCCTTGCGCACGATCATCTGCGCCTTGGTGATCTCCAGCTCGGGGTGAAAATCGGCGCCCGGCGTGCCCTGCACGCAATGGTCCGGCCACAAGGTCTGCGGCCCGTAGGGGAACTGCACGCTGGTGAAAGGCTGCGCATCCTTCCAGGCGCTGGCGAACGAGGCGTGACCCGGCGGATGCCAGTCCTGGGTCAGCACGACATGGTCATGCCGGCCGATCAGTCGATTGACCAGCGGCACGATGCCGTTCGCGCCGGGGACGGCAAGCGCACCACCCTCGCAGAAGTCGTTCTGCACATCGACCACGATCAACGCCTCGTTCGGCATTACGTACGCTCCGTCACAATGGCGGTATGTCTCCGCGGCCCTGTTCGTTCTCAAAGGCGGCGATCCAGTCGCTGAGCGATCCGCTTTCGATGGCGCCCCGCAAGCCGCGCATGATGTCCTGGTAGTACTGGAGATTGTGCCACGTCAGGAGCATCGCGCCCAGAATCTCTTCGGTGCGGATCAGATGGTGGAGATAGGCGCGGCTGTGATGGCGGCAGGCGGGACAGGCGCAGTGCTCGTCGATCGGCCGGGGATCGTCGCGATGGCGGGCGTTGCGCAGATTGAGCTCGCCGCGGCGCGTGAAGGCTTGCGCCGTGCGGCCGCCGCGCGTCGGCATGACGCAGTCGAACATGTCGATACCGCGCCTCACGGCGCCGACGATGTCGGCCGGCCGGCCGACACCCATCAGATAGCGCGGACGATCGGCCGGCAACATGGGGACGGTCACATCAAGAACACCGAACATCGCCTCCTGGCCCTCGCCGACGGCCAATCCGCCGATGGCATAGCCGTCGAAGCCGATCTCGGTCAGCGCCTTCACGCTCTCCGCCCTGAGCTTGGGGTAGATACTGCCTTGCACAATGCCGAACAGGCCGTAGCCCGGCCGGTCGGCGAAGGCGCGCTTGCCGCGCTCCGCCCATTTCATCGAGAGCCGCATGGAGAAGGCGGCTGCGTCCTCCTCGACCGGCCAGCTCGTGCACTCGTCGAACGACATCGTGATGTTGGAGTCCAGCAGACGCTGGATCTCGATCGACCGTTCGGGCGTGAGCCGGTGCTCCGAACCGTCGAACGGCGAGCGGAAGGTGACGCCGTCGGGATCGAGCTTGCGCAGCTCCTTGAGCGACATCACCTGGAAGCCGCCGGAATCGGTCAGGATCGGCCGCGGCCAGTTCATGAATTTGTGCAGGCCGCCTTGCGCCGCCACGCGCTCGGCCCCCGGCCGAAGCATCAGGTGAAAGGTGTTGCCGAGCAGGATCTCCGCGCCGGTCTCCGCCACCGACTGCGGCATCATCGCCTTGACGGTGCCGCCGGTGCCGAGCGGCATGAAGGCCGGCGTCTCGACCGTGCCGTGCGCCGTCCCGATGCGGCCGCGTCGGGCATTGCCGTCGGTGCCGAGCAGCTCGAAGGAAAGACTCATCGCCGCAACAAACAACAATCGCCGTAGGAATAGAAGCGGTATCGCTCGCGCACGGCATGCGCATAGACCGCCTTCATGCGGTCCAGGCCGGCGAAGGCCGCCACCAGCATGAACAGCGTCGAGCGCGGCAGGTGGAAGTTGGTCAGCAGGAGATCGACGGCGCGGAAGCGAAAGCCCGGCGTGATGAAGATGTCGGTCTCGCCGGTCCACGCCATCACCGCGCCATCGCGGTCGCGCGCCACCGTCTCCAGCAGGCGCAGCGCCGTCGTGCCGATCGAGACGATGCGGCCGCCGCGTGCTCGCGTTTCCGCAATCGCCTCAGCGGTCGCGGCCGGCACTTCCCCCCATTCGGCGTGCATGGTGTGGGCCTCGGTGTCGTCGACGCGGACCGGCTGGAAGGTACCGGCGCCGACATGCAGCGTGACGCTCGCGGTCGCGATGCCGGCCTCGCCGAGCGAGGCCATCAGGCCGGGCGTGAAGTGCAGGCCCGCCGTCGGCGCCGCAACCGAGCCGTCGTAGCGGGCGAACATCGTCTGGTAGTCGGTGCGGTCCTGCGCGTCGGCGACGCCGCCGCGGATGTAGGGCGGCAGCGGCACCGAACCGCCGTGCTCGAGAGCCGCGAGGAAGTTCGGCCCCGTCGTATCGAAGGCGAGGACAATCGAGCCGTCGTCGTTCTTGGTTTCGACCGTGGCGCGGAAGCCGGTGAAGGCAATGCCGTCGCCCGGCCGCAGCCGCTTGGTCGGACGGCTGAAGGAGAGCCAGCGGCCATCGCCCAGGTCACGGATCAGCAGCGCCTCGACAGGTATGTCCTGCCGGCCGGCCGTGCCACCGCGTACGCCTTTCAGCCGTGCCGGGATCACCTTGGTGTCGTTGAAGATCAGCAGGTCGCCCGGGCGCAACAGGGTCGGCAGGTCGCGCACCGTGCGGTCGTGCAGGCCGTCGGGCGCGACATCGAGCAGGCGCGCGGCGTCGCGCGGCTGGATCGGCCGCTGGGCGATGAGCTCATCAGGAAGCTCGAAATCGAAGAGATCGACGCGCATTTGAGCCGGGTTCAATATGACGCGATGGCGAAATTCTCAACCCGGCAGGCGACGGCCAACGACGCGGCGGCCATAGCCTCCGTGTTCTCGCCGTCCTTCCGGCTGCTCGGCTTCCTGCCGATGCTGCACACGGAAGCTGAGGATCGCTGGTTCATCGAAAACGTCATCCTGAAGGAATGCGCCGTCACCGTCGCCGAAAGGAACAAGCGCATCGTCGCGTTCCTGGCGCGGAAAGGGGACGAGGTGCGCATGCTCTACACTCACCCCGACTCCATCGGCGCCGGCGCCGGCAGCCTGTTGCTCGAAGGCGCCAAGCGATCAGGCGTGGCAGCTCTGGAATTGTGGTGCTTCCAGGCCAATACGCACGCCCGTCGATTCTATGAACGGCACGGCTTCAAGGCGATCCGCTTCACCGATGGCCACGACAACGAGGAGAAGAGCCCGGACGTCCGGTATCGCTGGCAGCCTTAGGCGGTGCCGACATCCATGACGTCGGCATCCGAATCGTCGGCCGGCGGCTGGGCGTGAGGATCGACCAGGGCGACGAAGCGGTGCACACCGTCGACGACGACGCGCTTCACGCGTGCGCGCGTTTCCAGGCAGTGCAGATGCGCCAGCGTCTCGCCGAAGGCGAAGACGACCTGGTTGTTGTCGAGATGGCGCGGGAAGAGCACCGGCACCATGTCCCAGCCGCTGGCGCCCTCGGTGCCGCGATGGGCGATCGCCGCGGTCATGTCGTTCAGGCGCGCGTCGTGATGCGCCACCAGCTGGTCGAGCCGGGTGTGCAGGCCGATGAAGGGGAAGCCGTGGCTCGGCAATACCAGCGCGTCGGCGGGCAGGCGGCGGAAGCGCGAGAAGCCGTCGAGGAACCAGGTGAGCGAATCGGCCTCGGGCTCGTTGGGCCACACCCCGACATTGGTGCTGATCTTGGGCAGCACCTGATCGCCCGCGATCAGGACGTTGAGCTCGGGGCACCACAGCGAGGCATGCTCGGGCGCATGGCCACGGCCGACGATGACGTCCCAGCGATGGCCGCCGAGCGTAATGGGATGGGCGTGGATCAGGCGCTGGAAGGTGGGCGGCAGCGGCCCCACGCCCTTGGCGTAGCCGCCCTTGTGGCGATGGAACAACGCAATCTTGTCGGCCGGCACGCCGTTGCGCGCCAGATGGGCGGCACGCAGATCCTCGTTCTCGATGAAATCGTTGCGCGCGGCGATGGCGCTCATGTACTCGCCCAGCGTCATCCAGAGCTGGGCGTTCCAACGGCCGCACAGCCAGCCGGCCAGGCCGACATGGTCGGGGTGCAGATGGGTGGCGATCACCCGTTTCACCGGCTTGCCGACAAGCTTGTCGGCGAAGATCTTCTCCCACAGCGCGCGCGTCTCGGGCGTGTTGATGCCGGTGTCGACGATGGTCCAGCCGTCGCCATCCTCGACCAGCCAGAGGTTGATGTGGTTGAGCTGAAAGGGCAGCGGCATGCGCAGCCAGTAGATGCCGGGCGCGACGTTCTTGATGGTGCCGGGCTCCGGCACGTCGCCGCAGGGAAAGCGCAGCTGCGCCAGCAGGCGCTGCGAGAGGTCTGGTGAATCGGGCATGGCTCGACCCTAGCCTCTTATCGAGCGGCCTGTCACCGCTGCGAACCAATCGCCCGCCATGCGATATCGCGTCGGCAGAAACCCTCCGGCCAGTCGATCAGGTCCACTGCGCGGTACGCGCGATTGCGGGCTTCTTGCACGGTGGGCGCCATGGCCGTGATGTTCAGAACGCGTCCGCCATTGGCCAGCACGCGCTTGCCATCGGGCGCGAACTTGGTGCCGGCGTGGAAAATCTGCACCCCCTCTACCTTGCCGGCGGCATCGAGGCCGCGGATCTCCGTGCCTTTCTGATAGGAGTCGGGATAGCCCTTGGCCGCCATCACCACCGTCAGCGCACTGTCGTTGGACCAGCGCAGGTCGAAGTGCTTCAGGCCGCCGTCGGCACAGGCGATTAGCGCCGGCACGAGATCGGACTTCAGCCGCATCATCAGCACCTGGCACTCGGGATCGCCGAAGCGGCAATTGTATTCGAACAGCTTCGGCCCCTCCGCCGTGATCATCATGCCGGCATAGAGCACGCCCTTGAACGGTACGCCGGCGTCGGCCATGCCGCGCACCGTGGGCAGAATGATCTCGTCCATGGTGCGCTTCTGCATCGCCAGGTCGAAGATCGGCGCCGGCGAATAGGCGCCCATGCCGCCGGTGTTGGGGCCCTTGTCGCCGTCGAACACCCGCTTGTGGTCCTGCGCGCCGATCAGCGGCAGGGCATGCTCGCCGTCGCACAGGGCAAAGAAGCTCATCTCCTCGCCGACCAGGAACTCCTCGATCACGACCGAAGCGCCGGCTGCACCGAAGCGGTTGCCCGACAGCATGTCGCGCACGGCTTCGATCGCCTGATCGACCGTCTCGGCCACCACCACGCCCTTGCCGGCGGCGAGCCCGTCGGCCTTGACCACGATCGGCGCACCTTGCGCCTTGATATAGGCGATGGCCTTGTCGACATCGGCGAAGCGCTGGTAGGCGCCGGTCGGGATGTTGTGGCGCTTGCACAGTTCCTTGGTGAAGCCCTTGGAGCTTTCGAGCTGAGCGGCGTTCTGCGAGGGCCCGAAGACTTTTATCCCCGCCTCGGCGATGCGGTCGGCCAGCCCCATCGCCAGCGGCACCTCGGGACCGACCACGACGAAATCGATCTTTTCCCGCCTGGCCAGCGCTACCTGGCCGGCAATGTCCTCGGCGGCGACGTCAATGCATTCAGCCACCTCGGCGATACCGGCATTGCCGGGGGCACAGTAGAGCTTTGTGCACAAGGGTGAGGCGGAGATAGCCCAGCAGAGGGCATGTTCGCGGCCACCGCCGCCGACGACCAGGATCCGCATATCCACAACCCCTTGAAATCACGCCCTGTTCTGCCAATATGACCAATAGTCATGACCATGGTCACATCGCGGGTTCTGCCATGACAAAAACCATGAAAGCGTCAGAGTGCAAAGCGAAGTTTTTGGGCGTGCTGGACGAAGTGGCGTCTAAGCATGAGCGGGTGATTGTCACCAAGAACGGCAAGCCGGTCGCGGAGATCGTTCCATTCATTGATCGCCCGAAGTCGATACGAGGTGCATTGAAAGGATCGGTAACGATTCTGGGCGATCTGGATGAGCCGCTCGACGTCGAATGGGAGGCGCTCAAGGAATGAGTGTTCTCCTCGACACTAATGCCCTGATCTGGCTTCTCGAGGATGTCGTCGAACTTGGCCAGCGCGCCACCCATGAGATCGAGGAGGCGTTGCGAACCTCGCGTCTTCTGACCTCAGCGGCATCTTTTTGGGAAGTTGCCATGCTCGCGGCGAAGAGGAGGATCGTGCTGGACCGAACGGTCGACCGATGGCGTCTGGACGCGTTGCGCTCAGGAATAGAGGAAGTCCCGCTCGACGGTGATCTGGCTGTCGAGTCGGTTACTCTAACTGGTCTTCATCCTGACCCTGCGGATCGTTTCATTGTCGCGACGGCTTTGCGCATGCAAGCTACGCTGGTCACAACTGATGCGCGCCTGCTCGCTTGGAAGGGCCCGCTCGCCCGTCTCAATGCGAGGGTGTAGCGTCCCATCATGGAATCGGCGGCGCCTGAGCAGGTCACCAGCAACGTTCCGGAATTCACCGTCTCGGAACTCTCGTTTGCGCTGAAGCGCGAGATCGAGACGGCGTTTCCGCGCGTGCGCGTGCGCGGCGAGATCAGCCAGCCATCCTTCCCGCGCTCCGGCCATTGCTATTTTCGGCTGAAGGACGAGAACGCCGTGATCGACGGCGTGTGCTGGAAGGGCACGATCCCGCGGCTGGGCATCCGCATCGAGGAGGGGCTGGAGGTCATCGCCACCGGCAGGCTCACGACCTATGCCGGCTCGTCGCGCTACCAGATCATCGTCGATCGGCTGGAGCTCGCGGGCGAAGGCGCCCTGCTGAAGCTGCTGGAGGACCGACGCAAGAAGCTCGCCGCCGAAGGGCTGTTCGATGCCTCCCGCAAGCGCACGCTGCCGTTCCTGCCCGAGGTCGTGGGCGTCGTGACCTCGCCGTCAGGCGCGGTGATCCGCGACATCCTGCACCGGATTTCCGACCGCTTTCCGCGCCGTGTTCTGGTGTGGCCGGTGGCGGTGCAAGGCGACAAGGCGGCGGGCGAGGTGGCGCGGGCGATCGAGGGCTTCAATCGCCTGCCTGAGGACGGGCCGGTGCCGCGGCCCGACGTGCTGATCGTGGCGCGCGGCGGCGGCAGCCTCGAGGATCTTTGGGCCTTCAACGAGGAGATCGTGGTGCGCGCCGCGGCCGCCTCGACGATCCCGCTGATTTCCGCGGTCGGCCACGAGACCGACACGACCCTGATCGATTTCGCCTCCGATCGTCGCGCGCCGACGCCGACCGCGGCCGCCGAGATGGCGGTGCCGGTGCGCGCCGATCTCGCCGCCCAGACGCTCGACTTCGGCAAGCGCACCATCGCCTGCATGAACCGCGTGCTGCGCGAGGCAACGCTTGCGGTCAGCGGCCTGGCGCGCGGCCTGGGCGATCCGCTGCGCCTGATCGAGGAGCGCCAGCAACGACTCGATGTCAGCGGCGAGCGGCTGGCGCTGGCGACACGCGGCCTGGTCGAGCGCCGCGCCCACGCGCTCAGCGCGGCACGATTGGTCAGCCCGGTGGCAGTGCTGATCGCCAAGCAGCAGGCACTGACAGCCGAAGCGCGCGTGCTGGAAGGCGCGATGCGGCGCTATGTCGGTGACACGCGGCAGAAGATCGAGCGCACCGAGGACCGGATGCAGCAGTATGCCGAGAGGCTGCAGCGCTGTGCCGGCGAGCTGCTCGAACGCGGCAGCCGGCAGGTCGACCAGCTCGGCAAGCTGCTCGAGAGCTATTCCTTCCGCTCGGTGCTGCAACGCGGCTTCGCGCTGGTGCGCGACCAGGACGGCCACCCGGTGCTGTCGGCGGCCGGAACGCGCGCCGGAGACACGCTCAGCATCGAGTTCGCCGACGGCCGTGTCGGCGCCAAGGTGACCGACGGCGCGGGCACCACACCGCGCCCGGCGGCGCCAACCAAGCGCCGCGATGGCGGCAGCGGAAATCAGGGCTCCTTGTTGTAGGAGGGGAGACGCACATGACCAACGAGCCGCTGTCGGCCGAGACAATCAAGAACTTCCTGTATGCCAGCACGGCCACCGTCTCGATGCAGATGCTGAAGCGCGGCTTCCGCAACACGTCGATCAGCGGCGTGCGCCCGCTCAATCCCAAGGCGACGCGACTGGTCGGGCCGGCCTACACGCTGCGCTACATTCCGGGCCGCGAGGATCTCGACAAGCCGCCGACACCCAACGATCCGCCGTCGGCGCAGCGCCAGGCGATCGAGGAGACGCCGGCCGGCGCGGTGCTGGTGATCGGCACCGAGGGCAACACGCGTTCAGGCACCATCGGCGACATCCTGGCCTTGCGCCTGAAGGTGCGCGGCGTCGCCGGCGTGCTGAGCGACGGCGCCATGCGCGACACGCCGGTCATTTCCAAAATCGACGACTTCCCGGTGTACTGCTCGGCCGCCGCCGCGCCGCCCAGCATGAACCATCTCCATCCGGTCGAGGTCCAGGCGCCGGTCGGCATCCGCGGCGTGCCGGTCTATCCCGGCGACGTCATCGTCGCCGACGAGGACGGCGCCATCTGCGTGCCGCGGCATCTCGCCGACGAGGTGGCGCGTGATTCCTTCGAGCAGGAGCGGCTGGAGAAGTTCGTCGCCATCCGCGTCTCCCAGGGCATTCCCATTCCCGGCACCTATCCGCCCAACGACGAGACCAAGAAGCTCTACCAGGCCTGGATTAAGGCGGGCGAACCGCCGAACGGCTGAAGACACGAAGAAGGGGAAGAAATGCGTTACGCGATCGCCGGCGCGGCGCTGCTGCTTGCCGCCTGCAGCAGCGCACCGCCCGTCGCCCTGGCGCCGCCGGGCCAGGACGCCGCCGGCAAGCAGTTCAATCCGCCGCCGGCGGGCATGGCGGCGGTGTATTTCTACAATCCAACGGAGACGTCGCCGGCCATCAACGTGACCGTTGGCCAGATGGTGATCGGCACCCTGGCGCCGATGAGCTATATGCGCGTGGAGCTCAATAGCGGCTGGCATGCACTCAGCTGCCAGACCTACAACTCGACCAACCCGTCTTCGATCACGGTGGCGCCGGGGCAGATACGCTTCATCGACGTCGAGATGCCGCCCGGCGCGCCGGTCTGCAGCCTGCGCGAGACGAGCCCGGACGCGGGGCGCGCCGGCGTCTTGGCCGGCGCGCGGGCGATGCAGTACTAGGCTCGCCCATCGTCAGGAAGACTTCGAAGGCCGTCTGTAACCCCCTCACCCAGCCTCCCCCCTAGCGGGGGAGAGGAGCCTGAGTGAAGCTGGAAAGAGAGGTGCAGATACCGGTCTAGTGGTGGATCTCGTTCTGATCGCCGTACGGCTTGGTGATCAACTCCAGCAGGTGCCCGTTGGGATCCTCTAAGTAGACGCCGCGGCCGCCCCAGTGATGGTTGATCTCGCCGGGCCCGCTCTTGTCGTGGTCGGCGAAGTAGCGCACGCCTGCCTTCTTCAGCCGCGCGAACGAGGCGTCGAACTCCGTGTCGTCGACCAGGAAGGCGTAGTGCTGCGTCCGCACGTCCTTGGAATCGACGAAGTCGAGGGTGACGCCGTTGCTGGTCTGCACCGGCCGGAACGGTCCCCATTGCGGTTGGACCTCCACACCGAGGATGCCGGCGAGGAAGCTCGCCGAGGCATCCTTGTCCTTGGCCGGAATGATGATGTGGTTGAGGGCTGCCATGATGCGCTCCGTCCCTTTGTTGCCTCCAACATTGGTTCGGCTGCGGCGGAGTTCAACGGCTTTCAGGACGCTGCAGCGTCAGGCAGTGCCCGGCCTTTCAGCGGCTGCCAAACGCTGCCGGGGATGGGCTTCAGGGCCGCCAGGAACTGCGCCGCGCACGCTTCCCAGGTGAAGGTCTCGGCATGACGCCGGCAATCCTGCGGGTCGCGGTCGATGGCGTTGAGGCACGCGGTGCGCAGGTCTTCGTCGAGGGCGCCCACTTTCGGGTCGGTGACCACGTCGAGCGGACCGGGCACGGGATAACCCGCCACCGGGACTCCGGACGCCAGCGCCTCGACCATGACCAGGCCGAACGTGTCGGTCCGGCTGGGGAAGACGAAGCAGTCGGATTCGGCATAACGCAGCGACAGCTCTTCGGTGTCGACCGACCCGAAGAAGCGCGCGTCCTTGTAGCGGTTTCGGAGCTCCTTGAGCTGCGGGCCGCCGCCCACCACCCACTTGGTGCCGGGGAGGTCGAGGTCGAGGAAGGCCTTGATGTTCTTCTCGATGGCGACGCGGCCGGCATAGAGCCAGATCGGCCGGCCGTCGCCGGTCTGGGTGCGCGGGCGCGGATGGAAGGCGGTGATGTCGACGCCGCGCGACCACGGCACGAGATTCCTGAAGCCGCGTCGCGTGAGCTCGTCGCGGATCGATTGCGCCACCACCAGCACGCCCGACGACGGCGCGTGGAAGCGGCGCACGAAGGCGTAGCTCCACGACACCGGCAGCCGGATGCGGGCATGCACGTATTCGGGGAAGCGCGTGTGATAGGCGGTGGTGAAGGGAATGCCGCGCGCCAGGCAGAAGCTGCGTGCCGCCCAGCCCAGCGGACCCTCGGTCACGAGATGGATGGCGTCGGGCGCATAGAGCTTCAGCATGTGCGCCAGCCGAGCCCGCGGAAACAGCGACAGGCGAATCTCGGGATAGGTCGGGCACGGCAAGGTGCGGAAGCGGTCGGGGCCCAGGACCTCGACTTCATGGCCGTCGGCGCGCAACAGCTGGGCCACGGTCTCGATGGTTCGCACCACGCCGTTGATCTGGGGCCGCCAGGCGTCGGAGACGATGGCGATGCGCAATCCGGCTACTCTGCCGCAAGCCGCGCGGGCGCGAGCCGCGGCAGCATGGCGTTGCGGCGGGCCACTTCCTCGGCCCAGCGCACGATGCGCAGGCGGCCGTCGAAATCCTCGACCAGGGCGGTGCAGCTTTCGACCCAGTCGCCGTCGTTGCAGTAGAGAATGCCGTCGATGGTGCGGATCTCGGCGTGATGGATGTGGCCGCACACCACGCCGTCGACGCCGCGCCGCCGGGCCTCGCTCGCCACCGCGTGCTCGTAATTGTCGATGAATTGCACGGCGTTCTTGACCTTGTGCTTGAGGTACGCCGACAGCGACCAGTAGGGCAGGCCGAGCTTGCGACGCGCCCAGTTGAAGGTGGTGTTGATGCGCAGCGCCGCGCTGTAGGCCCAGTCGCCCAGGATGGCGAGCCAGCGCGCATAGCGCACGATGCCGTCGAACTGATCGCCATGAATGATCAGGAGCTTGCGGCCGTCGGGCTGGACGTGGATCGCCTCCTCCTCGACCTTCACGTCGCCGAAGGTGAGCTGGCAGTACTGCCGCGCCGCCTCGTCGTGATTGCCCGGGATGTAGATGACGTTGGTGCCCTTGCGCGCCTTGCGCATGATCTTCTGGACGACGTCGTTGTGGGCCTGCGGCCAGTACCACCACCGCTTGAGGCGCCAGCCATCGACAATGTCGCCGACCAGGTACAGAGTCTCGCTCTCGTTCCTCTTCAGGAAGTCGAGGAGCAATTCGGCCTGACAACCGCGCGTGCCGAGATGGATATCGGACAGGAAGATCGCACGATGGCGGGCAGGGTGGTTACGCTCGATCACGGTCATGTGGATAAGACTCGACCGCCACAAAATATGTTGGGCGCGATTGCGCGGGACGCAGCGGATTGTGTATGTCGGCGGTTGCGTGGCTGTGAATCGATTGTGACGCTTCAATGAACCTCGTTGCTCCAAAAGCCGTGCTGTTGATCGTCAATCCGACTGCCGGACGGCGCCGGCGCGGGCTGGTCGAGGCGGTCGCCGCCCATGTCCGTGCGGAAGGCTGGACGGTCGATGTGGTGGAAACCGCGGCGGCCGGCGATGCCCGTCGGCTGGCGGAGACCTGTGACGCCCACCGCTACGGCGTGATCGCCGTTGCCGGCGGCGACGGCACGATCAACGAGGTCGTGAACGGCCTGGCCAGCCGCCGCGACGAGACGCCGGCGATCGGTATCGTGCCGCTGGGAACCGCCAATGTCCTGGCACACGAGCTCGGTCTCGGCTTCTCCGCGGCGGCCGTCGCGCAGACGATGGTCGCGGGGCGGGCGCTGCTGGTGCAGCCGGGCCAAGCGATCAACGGCGCGGGGACGCGCTGTTTCTCGCTGATGGCAGGCGCCGGTTTCGACGCCAAGGTCGTGGCGGGGGTGAGCGCGCCGCTGAAACGCCGGCTGGGCCGCGCCGCCTATGTCTGGCGCTCCCTGGTCGAGGCCCGGCGTTACCGGCCGGTGCGCTACCGCGTCGAGATCGACGGGCGGACCTACGAGGCGTCATCGGTCATCGTGACGCGCAGCCGGCACTATGCCGGGCCCTATGTCGTTGCGCCGAAGGCCGCTCTCGGTGAGCCCCTGTTGCATGTCTGCCTGTTCGAGCGCTGGGGCCGCTGGCAGACCTTCCGCTATGGCCTTGCCCTGCTGCTGGGCCGGCTGCCGAAGAGCGGCGGCTATCGGGTCGTTGCCGGGCGCAATGTGACGGTATCGGTGCTGAACGACGCCGGCGAGCCGGGCGAGCAGCCCGTGCAGATCGACGGCGACAACGCGCTTACCTTGCCCGTGTCGATCGGGCTCTCGGCCGGGGCGGTTCGGCTGCTGCAGCCGGCGTAAGGGCGTCGCGGGGGTAGAGCTCGGCGATTTCGTCCGTCGTCAGTCCGAACGCCGCCGCAAGCCGCTCGATCTCGGTATCCGCGAAGGGTCCGGCAAGCGCGGGGTGGTCCATCTCTGCGAACAGGACTTCTTCCACCGGCACAAGCCTCCAGTCGTTCCGGAGCCGGGGTGACGGCTTGGCCTTCGAGCTGCCGCGCACGGCGCGCCTCGGCTCGGCATCGGCTGCCGCAATGACGTCAAACGTTGGTCCGAGCTTGTTGGTCATGGCCTGCCGGTCACGGGATCAATCCTATTCGCCGCAAATATATAAGCGCAGAAGGCTCGTCGGAAAGGTCCAATTCGCCATTCCAGCTCTCGCCCATCAGCAACTGCTTGCCAAGCGCCATGCCGCCTGCGGGAACCCTGGTCGCCGCGATCGCGCGCAGCGCCTGCCTGTCCGGCGACTTCAGGAGCTGCTGGATGGCCGCAACCTGCGCTGTCGTGCAGGACGGCGCCAAGGTTGCGAGCTTTGTCGCCAGGCGTCCGGCCAGGGCGGTCCAGGCGGCGCTCGTCGTCGGCAGGAACCCATGGACGGCCCAGACGTAAGCACCGTGCGTCAGCGCCGCCTGCAGGGTCATTCGTCCGATGCCACAGTCCCGCTCGATAAGCAGGATGTTCTGCAAGAGCTGCCGGGTCGTGGCGCCTCCCCGGCCGGTCGGAGCGACGACGAACCAGCTGAGGTGAGCTCGCCGCTGCGATGGATCGAGCCGAAGCGCGAGCGTGGCGATGTGGACGGCGGCCTGATAGACGCGGGCTCGCACCAGCAGGCGATCGCCGGATATGGCCTTCAATACGAAGGAGCCGGCGCTGAAGCGGACCGTGAACATCTGGCAGAACTGGAGGGCGTCCCTGCCGAGATGCTTCGTGCACCAGGCATCGACCGCGGCAAGTGTCGTCCCGTCAAGGAAGCGCGTGCCCCGCCGGTTGTTGAGTGCGATGAACGCCGTCAAAGGCAGCCCGTCGTCAGCGGACCGCTTGCTGCAGGCGGCGCACGAACTCCGGTGTCGGGTGGCCGTCGGCCGGCATGCCGATCTGCTTCTGGTAGAGGCGCACCGCCGAGCGTGTCTTGGGGCCGAGCAGGCCGTCGATCTCGTCGGTGTAGAGCGTGAGGCGGGTTAGGCGATTCTGCATGTCGATGACGGTGTCGCGCGGCAACGGCGCGTCGTCGCCGGGGGCCTGCTGCATGACCGGAGGGCCACCCGCGATCTGCTGGGCCAGGATCGCGACCGACAGCGCATAGAGTGTCGAGCGGTTCCAGTTCATCACCGCCTTGAAGTTGGGATAGAGGATGAAGACCGGACCGCGATAGCCCGCCGGCAGGATGATCGAGGAGAGATCCTCGCTGTTGGGCAGCGGCGCATTGCCCGCCCGCCTCACTCCCATCGCCGCCCAGGCGCGCACCGGCTTTTCGATGGTGGTGTCGGCCTGATCGAGCGGGAAGTTCTGCGGCAGGAACACTTCTTCGGCGGCAGGCAGCGGCGGCTTCCAGCCGACGCCGCGCAGGTAGTTGGCGGCCGAGGCGAAGGCGTCGGGCAGGCTGTTCCACAGATCGATGCGGCCATCGCCGGTGCGATCGACACCCCACTTCATGAAGGTCGAGGGCATGAACTGCATGTTGCCCATGGCGCCGGCCCACGAGCCGCGCATCTGCTCGCGCGTCATGTGGTTCATGGCGAGGATGCGCAGCGCCTGCACCGTCTCGTTGCTGAAGAAGTCGCGCCGCTTGGTCATGCAGGCGAGCGTCGCCACCGAGCGCACGACCTGGAAGTCGCCCATGAAGCCGCCGAAGTTGGTCTCGATGCCCCAGAACGCCATGATGTATTGCGGCGGCACGCCGTATTCGGACTGGATGGCGTCGAGCAGGCTGCGATGCTGGGCCATGCGCTGCTGGCCCTTGACGATGCGATCGTTCGAAACGGTGCTGCCGACGTACTTGGCGTAGGTCAGCGAGAACTCGGGCTGCTTGGAATCGAGATCGACGATCTTCTGGTCGGGCGTCAGGTTGCGCAACGCCGCGTCGGCGATGGCGGGCGGCACACCCTGGCGGGTTGCATCGGCGTTGATGGTCTGCAGGCAGGACTGGAAATCGCTCCCTTGAGCGTATGAGGGCGCGGCGGCAGGGGCCGCGATGAGCGCCGTCGTTGCGGCAAGGATCATGATCTTGGAGAGGGGCTTCATGCCCCTACATTATCACGAGCCAGCGACCGTCATGCCCTCGATTCGCACCGTCGGTGCGTTGGTCGAGCCCTTGAACTGCAAGTCGTTGGCCGGAGTCATGTTCAAGAACATGTCCTTGAGATTGCCGGCCACGGTGATGCCGCTGACCGGCCAGGCAAGCTTGCCCTTCTCGATCCAGAAGCCCGAGGCGCCGCGGCTGTAGTCGCCGGTCACGCCGTTGATGCCGAAGCCGATCAGGTCGGTGATGTAGAGCCCGCTCTCGATGTCGCCGATCAGGTCGTCGAACGAGAGCTTGCCCTTCTCGAGGTAGAAATTGGAGGTGGTGGGCGAGGGCGGCCCCGACGTGCCGCGCGCGGCATGGCCGGTCGGCTTCAGCTTGAGTTGCCGCGCGGCCGCGAGGTCGAGCAGCCATGTCGTCAGGCGACCATCGTCGATCACGGCGTAGCGCTTGGTGGGCAGGCCCTCGGCGTCGAACGGCCGGCTGCCCAGCCCGCGCTTGCGATGCGGGTTGTCGAGGATGCGGATGCCGTCGGCGAAGATCTTCTCGCCCATCTTGTCCTTGAGGAAGGACGTGCCGCGCGCCACGGCGCGGCCGTTGATGGCGCCGGCCAGATGGCCGATCAGGCCGCCCGACACCCGCCGGTCATAGACCACCGGCACACGCGCGCTCTTGGCCTTGCGGGGATTGAGCCGGCGCACGGCGAACTTGCCGGCGTTGCGTCCGACCTGCTTGGCCGTCATCAGGTCTTCAAGGTGCACGGCGCTCGACCATTCGTAGTCGCGCTCCATGCCCGTGCCCTCGCCGCCCAGCACGGCGCAGGAGATCGAATAGCCGCTGCGACGATAGCCGCCGGAAAAGCCGTTGCTGGCCGCGAGCATTACCGAGGTGCGGCCCCAGCTCGCCTCGGCGCCCTCCGAGTTGGTCACGCCCTTGACGGCGCGGGCGGCATCCTCGGCCTCCGCCGCCATGGCGAGCAGCGCCTTGGCCGACGGCCGGCTGCGGTCGTTGAGATCGAGGTCGGGCCACTTGTGGGCCAGCAGCTCCTCCGGCGCGATGCCGCAGACCGGATCTTCCGGCACCGCGCGCGCCATATCGACAGCGCGGCCGGCAAGGGTACGCAACGAGGCCGGCGCGAAGTCGGTCGACGAGACGAAAGCTTGGCGCTGGCCCACGAACACGCGCAGGCCGAGGTCGCGGCCCTCGCTGCTTTCGAGCTTCTCGCGCTCGCCCATGCGCTGGGCGACGGAGATGGACTCGCCATTGACGTAGAGCGCATCGGCGGCGTCGGCGCCGGCAGCCTTCGCCCACTTCATCAGGTCGGCGAGCAGATTGGCGTCCGGCGCGGTCGCCGGACGCTTGTGGGAGGGAGATTTCTTGGCGGCGGTTTTCTTGGCGGGCATGCCGCCGTTCTACCCTCATGTTCCTCTCCCCCGCTAGGGGGAGAGGTTAGGTGAGGGGGCTTCGAAGGCTGTCTGTAACCCCCTCACCCAGCCTCTCCCCCTAGCGGGGGAGAGGAGCATGACTCGGAGAGCTGCTTTCTTCTCCTGCGCTCTCATGGGCCAGCGTAGGAGATGCCGGCGCGGGTCTCGGCGATGGCCTGGTCGACGAAGCCGATGGCCCGTTCGCGATGGCCGCCCTTGTTCGGAGTGGCCTTCTGCAATTCGGCGCGCGCTGCCTGCAGCGATCCAAGGGCCGCCTGCATGTTGGGCTGTGCCGCGAGCACGGCGCAGGCGCCGGCAATCGCACCGATGGTGATCCCGGTGACCAGAACGACTGTATGCGAACGTATGAACCGAGGCATAGGCAGACCCTTGTGGCTGTTGAACGGGCGGATGATCCTACATCAATTGCCGGCGCAGGCGATGCCCGCTTCGGTCTCGCTGATTGCAGGCGTTACGAAATTGATGGCGCGTTCGCGATGACGAACGAAAAGCGGGCGGTGAATTTCCCGCCCGCTCCGATGTCAGGACCGACCGCGTCGACGCGGAAACGCTATTTGCCGACGACTGATCTGTTCGCGGCCGAGGTCACCGCTTTCAACGAAGCTGTAACAATATTGGAATCCATGCCGACGCCCCACAGCACGCGGCCGTCGGTTGTTTCCGCCTCGATGAAGCTCACCGCCTGGGCATCGGAGCCCGCGCCGGTGGCGTGCTGGTGATAGTCGCGCACCTTGATGCCGACGCCGCAGTTCTTGCCGAGCGCATCGACATAGCCGGCGATCGGGCCGTTGCCGCGGCCGCTGATCTTGCGCTGCTCGCCGTTGAACATCACCTGGGCGTCGAGAAGACGCACGTCGGGATGGCCGGGCTCAGGCACGGTGGTGTGGCTGACGAAATCGACCGGTGTCCTGTTCTCGAGATACTCCTTGCGGAAGGTGTCCCAGATCAGCGCCGGCTGGATCTCCTTGCCGGTGTCGTCGGCGATCTGCTGGATCACCTTGGAGAATTCGACCTGGAGAAGACGCGGCATGTCGATGCCGTAGTCGGTCTTCAGGATGTAGGCGATACCGCCTTTGCCCGACTGGCTGTTGATGCGGATGATTGCCTCGTAGCTGCGGCCGAGATCGGCCGGGTCGATCGGCAGGTAGGGCACCTCCCAGACCTTGCTGTTGGACGCTTCGAGCGCCTTGAAGCCCTTGTTGATGGCGTCCTGGTGCGAGCCCGAGAAGGCGGTGAACACCAGGTCGCCGCCATAGGGATGGCGCGGATGGACCGGCAGCTGGTTGCAGTACTCGACCGTCTGGCGGATCTCGTTGATGTTGGAGTAGTCGATCTCGGGATCGACGCCCTGGGTGAACATGTTGAGGCCCAAGGTCACCAGGTCGACGTTGCCGGTGCGCTCGCCGTTGCCGAACAGGCAGCCCTCGACGCGGTCGGCGCCCGCCATGTAGCCGAGCTCGGCCGCCGCCACGCCGGTGCCGCGGTCGTTGTGCGGATGCAGGCTGAGGATCATCGCATCGCGGTACTTGAAGTTGCGATGGCACCATTCGATCTGGTCGGCGTAGATGTTGGCCGAGGCCATCTCGACCGTCGCCGGCAGGTTGATGATGATCTTCTTCTCGGGCGTCGGCTGGTAGACGTCGCAGACCGCGGCGCAGATGTCGCGTGCGAACTCGAGCTCGGTGCCGGTGAAGCTCTCGGGCGAGTATTCGTAGACCCATTCGGTGTTGGGATCGGCGTCGGCCAGCTGCTTGACCAGCTTGGCGCCCGACACGGCGATGTCGATGATGCCGCTGTAGTCCATGCCGAACACGACGCGGCGCTGCAGGGTCGAGGTCGAGTTGTAGAGATGGACGATGACGCGCCTGGCGCCGCGGCAGGCCTCGAAGGTGCGCTCGATCAGCTCGGGCCGGCTCTGCGTCAGCACCTGGATGGTGACGTCGTGCGGGATCATCTTCTGCTCGATCAGCTGGCGCACGAAATCGAAATCGGTCTCCGATGCGGCCGGGAATCCGACCTCGATCTCCTTGAATCCCATGTCGCAGAGCAGCTTGAACATGCGAGTCTTGCGGTCCGAATCCATCGGCTCGATCAGCGCCTGGTTGCCGTCCCGCAGGTCCACCGCGCACCAGATCGGAGCCTTGGTGATGACCTTGGACGGCCATTGTCGGTTCGGCAGGTCGATGGGCTTGAAGGGTACGTACTTCTCGCCCGCGGTCGGCATCATGGGTTTCTGGGGTGACATCGATAGACTCCTCGCGCCGCGCACGGCCAAACGGCTACTGGCGAACCCTTCTGGGGCAAACACTGCGATACAAACGGAGAGGGTGGCGGCGACTGGGTGGGTTTTGATTGAGACGAGCGACAAGCGATCCGCAGGGGCCCCGGACGAACCGGAGCGGCGGATCAGCCAATAAGTCGAAGCGTCGTCAGTCGCAGCATGTGCGCCACAATAGGGCGCAAACCGCAGGAGTCAACGGGGGTCGGAAGGCCTTTCAGCAGGTCCTTGGCGACGCGATCGTTGTGTGCCACTCGCCTCAGGTTCCTCTTCCCCTAGCGGGGGGAGAGGAGCATGAGGGGCGTTCAAGTCGGCGAGGCGCTTGCGCAGCCGCTCAGCGCATCGGGAAGCTGAAATTGAAGTTCACGCTCGGCTCCTGGTAGCCGCCGCCGCCATAGGCCGGCATCACCGGCACCGGCGCGACATAGACGGGGGCCGGGCGGGCGACGACGATGGGGCGCTCGACCACCACCGGGCGTTCGACGACGACCGGACGGTCGTGCCAGCGGCCACGATCATGGCGATGCTCCCAGCGATCCCACCTGTCGTCGTCGTGGGCGCTGGCCTGTCCGGCGATCAGCAAGCTGGAGCCGGCGACCAGCGCGGCCAGAACGGTCTTCAGCAACACTCCACGCATTACTGCCTCCTGTACTTCGGGGATGACGAACGAGCGCCTCCCAACGCAAAGGAGTACGGGTTGGTTGTCGGGGGCATCCATTCCGGGGGCAGTGACCGATCTGTGGCCGGCGGGCGGCCCGGTGTGCTAGTCGAATACAAACCAATGGGAAAGAAGAGGAAGCGTCATGGCGGGTCCGTTGGCCGGCGTCCGGATTCTCGATTGCACGACCGTCGTGCTGGGGCCGTGGGCGGCGCAGCAATTGGGCGATCTCGGGGCCGATGTGGTGAAAATCGAGCCGCCCGAAGGCGACACCACGCGCCAGCTCGGGCCGGCGCGCAATCCGGGGATGGCGGCGTTCTACCTGGGCTGCAATCGCTCCAAGCGCTCGATCGTGCTCGACCTCAAGCAGGAGGCCGGTCGCAAGGCATTGTTCAAGCTTGCCGAGACCGCCGACGTGCTGATGCACAACTACCGGCCCGAGCCCGCCAAGCGGCTGGGCGTGGAATACGAAGCCTTCGAGAAGATCAATCCGCGGCTGGTCTACCTCGCGACCTACGGCTATCGCTCGGCCGGCCCGATGGGGCCGAAGGCAGCCTACGACGACATCATCCAGGCTGGCTCGGGGCTCGCCTCGCTGCAGACCGTGGTGGCGGGCCAGCCGCGTTTCCTGCCGACCATCGTCGCCGACAAGACCAGCTCCAACGGCGTGGTCTCCGCCCTGCTCGCCGCCCTGTTCGCGCGCGAGCGCACCGGCAAGGGCCAGGCGGTCGAAGTGCCGATGTACGAGACGCTGGTGTCGTTCGTGATGGTCGAGCATCTCTACGGCGAGAGCTTCCGCCCGGCGCTCGATACCGCGGGCTACAAGCGCGTGCTCAACAAGGAGCGGCGGCCGTATCCGTCGAAGGACGGCTACTTCGCCCTGCTGCCCTACACCGACGGGCACTGGAAGGAGTTCTGCGGCCTTATCGGCCGGCCCGAGCTCGCTGCCGATCCGCGCTTCACCACGCTCGCCAATCGCCTGAAGAACGTCGAGCACTACTACGCGACGCTGGCCGAGATCTGCGCCACGCGTACCAACGCCGAGTGGGTGGCGCTGCTCAAGACTTCCAATGTGCCGCACGGGCCGGTCAACACTTTGGACGACCTGTTCGTCGATCCGCAGCTGCAGGCGACCGGCTTCTGGAAGGAGGTCGATCATCCGACGGAGGGCAAGCTCCGCATGCCCGACATCCCGCCGCGCTTCAGCAAGACCAAGCCCGAGGTGACGCGCCTGCAGCCGAGACTGGGCGAGCACAGCGTCGAGATCCTGAGCGAGGCCGGCTTTACCGGTGCGGAAATCGACGCCATGCTGAAATCGGGCGCGACCAAGACGGCATAAAAGACTCCGCGTCCGGGAGGCAGCGATGATTGTGCGCCCGTTGGTTCCAGCGACGCGTCGTGATGTGCTGCGCTACGGCTCGGCCGCTGCAGTGGCGGCGCTCCCGGCGCCCGCCATTGCCGACGCCTGGCCGAGCAAGCCGATCAAGATCGTCGTCACCTATCCGGCGGGCGGGCTGACCGACGTCTTCGCCCGCGCCTACGGCGAGTACATCAGCCAGAAGGCCGGCCAGCCGGTCGTGGTCGAGAACAAGACCGGGGCGGCCGGCGCGATCGGCGCGGAGATGGTGAAGTCCTCGGCGGCCGACGGCTACACGCTGATGTTCACCAACTCGACGACGATGGTTCAGAACAAGGTGCTGTTCAAGAAACTGCCCTACGATCCCGACAAGGACTTCGCCCTGGTTGCGTGGTTCAACACCGGCCACCTGCCGACCATCATCAACAAGGACGTGCCGGCCAGGACCATCCCCGAGTTCGCAGCCTGGGCGAAGGATCGCAAGGTCTCGCTCGCGACCTACGGCGCGGGCTCCTACGCCCATGTCGTGGCGGAGAGCCTCAACCGCCATTACGGGCTCAAGATGGAGGCGGTGCACTATCGCGGCGAGGCGCTGATGTGGCAGGACGTGGCCTCCGGCGCGGTCCAGGGAGCGAGCGGCAGCTACGCCTCGGCGAGCGCCGTGCTGCAATCGGGCGCGGGCCGGCCGATCGCCGTCCCGACCATGGAGCGCATGCGCAAGCTGCCGGACGTGCCGACCTTCTATGAGCAGGGCCTGACGGAGAAGGCCTTCCAGGTGCGCGGCTGGGTCGGCTGCTGCGCGCCGGCCGGCACGCCGGAGGAGGTCGTGCAGAAGCTCTCCGACCTCATGGTCGAGGCCGGCAAGACCGAGCGCATCCAGAAGATCATCGACACTTTCGGCATCGACGAGGCGGCGCGCGACCGCGCCTTCTTCAAGAAGATCCTCGACGAGGAGGGCCCGGTCGTGATCGAGGTGGTCAAGAGCCTCAACATCGAGCCGCAATAGCGGCTCGTCACTCGACCGTGGCGCTCAAGGGCTTGCCGCGGGTCTTGCTGATGTAGAAGCCGGCCACCGGTGCGAGGCCGTTGCCCTGTTTCCTGTAGGCGGCGACCAGGTAATCGGGCGAGATGCGCCAGGCGAAGGCGGCATGGCCGATGCGGCCGAGATAGGTTTGGCCGCCGACGATGAGCGGCACCATCACCGATTCCGGCGCGAACTCATTGTAGGGGCCTTGAATGCTGCCGCCGAAGGTTGGCAGTTGCTTGCCGGGTGGATCGTCCTCGGCGAGCTGCTTCATCGCCTTGAAGGCCTCGGTCCCGTCCTCCGACGGGGCGCTGCCCTGGTCGAGTCGTTTCACGGCGGCCAAGGCCCGGTCGGCGAAGGCCGCGCAGTCCACGCCCTGGCAGAATCGACTGGCCACGTCGAACACGGGATCGAACCCGATGGTCACCTGGCAGGCCTGCTGCCACTGCCCGTCCCGCCACGGCGTGATCGAGAGCTTGACGGTGTTGTCCTCATCGTCCGCAACGATGAAGGCCGGCATTCCGGCGACCGCGCCGGCGTAGGCCGAGCTCTTCCAGCAAAACCGTGGGCCGTTGGTCGATTGTGCAATCGGCGGCTCGGTAATCATCTTCGACGCGCCTGTCGCCGGGGAATCGAAGAAAACGAAGTACTGGCAGAATAAGCTTCCCTGGATGACTTCGGCCATCGCCAGGGAGCTGCGGCCGAAGCGATGAAGCGAGAACAACCCGCTATCGTCTGTCAGCTTGCCGATCGCGTCCTGCAGGGGCTGCGCTGCGCGGAGCTCACGGAGCTTGTCCAGGCCGGCCTGTCGGGTCTCTGCGCGCCAGCCTTCGGCGTCGACGGTGACTACCCCGCCGGACACCTTGTCGAGCGCGCGAACCGGCGATTGCCAGCCTCCCGGCGGATCGATCGAGAGAATTGCCTGCGCGACGGTGGCGCAAGGGGTTTGCGTCGCGGTCTGCGCCACGAGCGAACCTGGCAAGAGCATGGTGAGCGTCAGCACCACGGCCTGTAAGCGCTGGATCATCGACGGCGATCCTACCGCGTACCGGGCTTTACCGCCGCCGGAATCGCCGCCATGCTGACTGTCGGCGTAAACAAGATGGCTATCAGACCGTCGCGGCGCCGCAGGGAGGACGTCCGATGATCGTGCGTGCGTCGCGTCGCGAGTTGCTTCGCTATGGATCCGCCACGGCCATTGCCGCGGCCCTGCCGGCGCCGGCGCCGGCGATCGGCCAGGCCTGGCCCAGCAAACCGATCAGAATCATCTGCGGCTACCCGGCCGGCGGCCTGACCGACACCTTCGCCCGCGCCTATGGCGAGGCCATCTCGCAGAAGACCGGGCAGCCCGTCACGGTCGAGAACAAGGCGGGCGCCAGCGGCGCCATCGCGGCCGAGCAGGTGAAGAGCGCGCCGCCCGACGGCTACACGCTGATGTGGACGATCTCGACCACGATGATCATGAACAAGGTGCTGTTCAAGAAGCTGCCCTACGATCCGGACAAGGACTTCGTGCCGATCTCGTGGATGGATGCGGGCCATCTGCCGCTGATCGTCAACAAGAACGTGCCGGCGACCAACCTCAAGGAGTTCGCGGCCTACGCCCGCAACAACAAGGTGAGCCTCGGCACTTATGGCGCCGGCTCCTACAGCCATTGCGCCGTCGAGGCCCTGAACCGCCACTATGGGCTCACGATGGAGGCCGTGCATTATCGCGGCGAGGCGCCGATGTGGATCGACGTCGCCTCGGGCGCGGTGCAGGGCGGCAGCGGCAGCTATGCGGCCGCTGCCGCGGTGCTGCAGAGCGGCAATGGCCGGCCGATCGCGGTGCCGACCCGGACGCGCATGCGGAAGCTGCCGGACGTCGGCACGTTCTACGAGCAGGGCGTCACCGACATGGCCTTCCAGGTGCAGGGCTTCATCTGCCTGGTCGGGCCTGCCGCCATGCCCAAGGACATCGTGCTCAGGCTCTCCGACATGATGGTCGAAGCGGGCAAGAGCGAGCGCATCCGGAAGATCCTCGACACGTTCGGCATCGACGTCGCCGCACAGGACCACGTCTTCTTCGAGAAGATCCTGGCGGAGCAAGGGCCGGTCTGGATCGACCTGGTAAAGGGGCTGAATATCGAACCGCAGTAGGTGCAGGCATAATATTTCGCGCCGAGCGCGTTCGGTGGAATAGTCTTATAGCGAGAGACAATCTATGGTTGTGTCACCAACGGCCGCTCTGCGCGTTGGTCATCCAGGTATTTGCTTTCGCTCCTAGGCGCGGGTTGGAAATGCGCCTAGAACAACTGCAAGTGGCAGAGGCGCACAACCGCCCACACGCAGCGAAGGGACCCCTCGTTCATGGCCCTCGACGTCTATGTCGGGTCGCTCACGCGTTACTACGCCGGTGAGTGGGAAAACATCTCGGAGAGAGCGGCTCGGGAGCGTGGCGCTGAGTATCGCATCGCGCATCCCGGCAGCGCGTTGGACGCGGAGCGCAACGCCGAGGAGATCGGCCAGGCGATCCGTGTCTGGCGCAGTGCGCTCAACCGTTCGCTGGGCGAACGCATCGCCCTGCCGCTCGACTGGGACGAGGCGGCCGCCTCGTACTTCACGGCGCGTCCAGGCTGGGACGGCTTCGGTTCGTTGGTGCTGTGGGCGGCCTACGCCGAGCATCCGGCGGTGCGCCGGCCGGCCAGCTTGCCCGAGGAGTGGGATAACGATCCCGTCCTGATGCGCAGCAACGCGGCGGGCTTTCGCTCGCGCTATTCCCACCTCGTGCGCAACGTCGAGCTTTGGCTGCCGGGCCCTTTCGGATTCACCTTCGAGGGCGAGGATGTCGATGGCCGGCGTGTGGTCGTGGGCTCGTCCGCGACGCTGCGCCGTCAGCTCGAGGAGCTGAACGGCGCCACCTGGAAGGCCGACGCCGAGATCATCGCCGCCTGGGGACGCGACACCGCGCCGGACGATGCGTCGCTCGAGCATAGTGCGCGCTATGCCTTCGCCGTCCTGCTCGATCTCGCCGAGCGCGCGGTCGGGCACGGCCTGCCGATGAAGCTCGATTACTGACCCCTCGAAGACTGGCCAAAAGAAAACCCCTCCCATCTCGCGACGGGAGGGGTTTCGGCTGCCGCCTGATCAGGCGGAGGGAGACGGTGCCGGCGGCGGTTCGGTGGCGGGCGGACGGTTGCGCCGCTCGTTCATGAACTGGTCGAACTCGGCGCGGTCCTTGGCGGCGCGCAGGCGGTCGAGGAAGTCGCGGAACTCGCGCTGCTCCTCATCGAGCTTGCGCAGTGTCTCCTCGCGATACTCGTCGAAGGCGACGTTGCCGCTGCTCTCATAGCCCCAGCGATGGCGGCGCTTCCAGGCGCGCCATTCCTCGCGCGCCTCGCGACGGGCTTCACGGCGCGCATCGCGGCCTTCGGGGCCGTACCAGTGACCGTAACCGCGGTGAGAGCAAAACATGCGTCCACTCCATTTCAGGTAGATGAGAAGAGCGAGGCCGATCGGCCAGAACAGGATGAAGCTCACGATCACCAGAGCGATCCACGCGGGCCTCGGGATGTCGTCCAGGCGTTCCATAAAGCCCGTCATGACGGGGGCTCCCTCGTTGGCGTTAACGGATGTAAATGTTAACGACATTTACATTGGGCATTCCAGCCCGGGGAGTCAAGGGGCGGTCAGGCGTTTTGGGGAAAACCCAATCCCTGCAGGTAAATGAGCATTTGCGATTCCAGCAGCTCCTCGGCGGTCATGGGCAGCGAGCGACGGCCGGCGTCGCCGCGGCCGAACAGCGAGGCGATGCCGTGCGCCATCGCCCAGACGTGCAGGCTCATCATCAGCGCCGGCGGCCGCTTGCCGGCGGGCAGCAGGGCCACCAGCGCATCGGCCGCGGTGCGCAGAACGGCGAAGGCGCGATCGCCCGCGGCACGCAGCTCGGCGTTGGCATCCGGCGGCAGGCCCGCTTCGAACATTGCCGCGTAGTAAGCGGGCTCGGCGCGGGCGAAGGCGAGATAGGCTTTACCGACGTTGTTGAAGGCGGTGAGGGGATCGGGCTTGCCGTTCGCCCAGCCGGTCGAGAGCATGGCTTCGAAGCGCTGAAAGCCCTCGCGCGCCACGTCGGCCATGAGCGCGTCGCGATCGCGGAAATGACGGTAGGGCGCGGCCGCGCTCACGCCCGCCGAGCGCGCGGCGTCGGCGAAGGTGAAGCCTGCCGGGCCCTTCTCGGCGATCAGCTCGCGCGCGGCCTGCATCAGCGCCTCGCGCAGATTGCCGTGATGATAGCCGCGCGCCTCGCGCTCGGGTTTCTTCCAAGCCATGTTAAGGCATTTTACATGGGCGACTGCGCGTGTACGAGCCGATAGGATTTGCTACCATTGCGAGAGTAGTCGAAGAGCGGGGATCGCATGCATCACGGAGACGTTTCCCCTGATATCGCGGCGGGCCTGCTGGCGCTGCGCAAGCGCATCCAGGCGGCGAAGATCCCGCCGTCGCAGCTCGACCAGTCGATCAACGTCGCCATCTGGAACATCCGCGAGTTCGGCAAGAAGCCCAGGACCGATGCGGCGATCCACTATATCGCCGAGATCCTGGGGCAGTTCGACCTGATCGCGCTGGTCGAGCTGCGCGACAATCTCGGCGACTACGGCCGAGTCTGCCGCATCCTCGGGCCGAGCTGGGACCTCGTCTATTCCGACTGGATGTCCGATGGCGGCGGCAACCGCGAGCGCACCGGCTTCCTGTTCGACCGCCGTGCCGTCACCTTCAACGGCCTCGCCGCCGAGGTCGACGCGCCGCGCACCAAGAAGGGACAGGAGTACCTGGCGCAGCAGTCCTTCTGGCGCGCGCCCTACATGTGCTCCTTCCGCGCCGGCAACTTCGACTTCATCGTGCTCGCCACCCACGCGCGCTGGGGCGACAGCATCAAGGGCCGCGAGGCCGAGCTCGCCATGCTGGCCGACTGGATCGACGTGCGCTTCAAGGACAAGTCGTTCGAGGATACCGACCTGATCGTCATGGGCGACTTCAACACGCCGGCGCTCAGCGACAACACCTTCAAGGCGCTGACCAGCCGCGGACTGCAGATCCCCCAGGCGCTGGTCGATCTCAAGGTCGGCGACATTACGGTGAAGGGCTCCAACCTCGGCAAGAGTGCCCGCTACGACCAGATCCTGCACCTGCCGACGCTCAGGCAGCGCTTCACCAATTCCGGCGGGACGCTCGACTTCTACGGCTCCGATGCCGGCATCAAGGAGTTGTTTCCCAAGGCCCGTTATTCGACGACCGAGTTCACCTTCCAGCTCTCCGACCACTTCCCGGTGTGGGTTCGGATCGACACCGACATTGACGGTCAGCGCCTGAACCAGATCGTGCAGGACGCCCAGAAGTGATAGGAACGGCTCCGTTCAACGAAGCCTGAACGGAGGAAACGCGTGCAACTGTGGATGACGACCGTCGCGTCGGCGCGCGGCGCCGCACGCGCGGCCCGCGAGATCGAGGCCGCCGGCTGGGACGGCATGCTGGTGGTCGATTCGCAGAATCTCTCGGGCGATCCCTATGTCGCGCTGGCGCTGGCGGCGACCGCGACGACGAAGCTGGGGCTCGGCACCGGCGTCACCAATTCGGTGACGCGCCACGCCGCCGTGACCGCGACCTCGATCTCCAGCGTCAATCGCGTTTCCGGCGGCCGCGCCGTGCTGGGCATCGGCCGCGGCGATTCGGCTCTGGCGCATCTCGGCCGTGCGCCGGCGCGGCTCGCACAGTTCGAGCGTTACCTGCGCCAGCTGCAGACCTATCTGAAGGGCGAGGCGGTGAGCTTCGAGGACATCGACATCCCGCACGACGTGGCGCCACCCATGTCGGGCCTGCACCTGCACGATGCGCCGCCGGCGAGCCGCATCGCCTGGATCGCGGGCGGCCCCAAGGTGCCCGTCGAGGTGGCGGCGAGCGGCCCCAAGGTGATCGCCATCGCGGCGCTCCATGCCGATCGTGTGATGTTCGCGCTCGGCGCCGACGTCGAGCGCCTGAAGTGGGGCATCGCCCTGGCGAAGAAGACACGCCGCGAGGCGGGCCTCGGTCCCGACGCCATCGCCTACGGCGCCTACGTCAATCTCGGCTGCCATACCGACATCGCCGTCGCCCGCAGCCTGGTGCGCGGCGGCCTCACGACCTTCGCGCGCTTCTCGGTGATGCACGGCAAGACCGAGGTGCCGACCTCGACGGGCGACCAGAAGGTGCTGGAGAAGCTGATCGCCAACTACGACATGAAGGCGCACACCAGGGGTGATTCGCGGCAGGCGACGACGCTCACCGACGACTTCGTCGATCGCATGGCCATCGTCGGCCCACCCGAGCGCTGCATCGAGCGGCTGAACGAATTGAAGGCGCTCGGCCTCGACAAGGTCGCGATCAGCGGCGCCACGCGCGGGGCGTCAGCGGAGGACGCAGAGGTCGGCCGCAGGCTCGTTGCCGATAAGGTGCTTCCCAACTTGGAAACTCGGCAAATGGCAAAATGACAGCTCAACGCCCCACCTGGTGCGAGATCGACCTCTCGGCCGTCACGCACAATCTCGCGACACTGTCCGACATGGTCGGCTCGAAGGTCGGTGTCTTCGTCTGCGTCAAGGGCGACGCCAGTGGCTGCGGCGACATCGAGGTGTCGCGTGCCGCCGAGCAAGCCGGCGCGATGGGCGTCGCCTTCGGTAATCTCGATCGCGCGCTGGCGGCGCGTCGCGGGGGCGTGCGCCTGCCGATCCTGCTCTATCCTACCTGTTTGCCCGACACGGCGCCGGCCCTCGAGGAGCATGGCCTGATGCCCACGATCTCCACGATGGAGGACGTCGCGGCATGGTCTTCCCATGCGAGGTCGCTCAAGGTGTTCCTGAAGCTCGACGGGGGCGGATTTCGTGCCGGCGCGCTGCCGCATCAGGCGCCGGCCGTCGCCCGCGCCATCGTCGACAGCAACACGCTCGAGCTCGCGGGCGCCTACGGCCATCCGATGCAGTCCTACGGTCCGGTCGACCCCGTCTACACCGACGCGCAGATCGCCTCTTGCATCGACGCGCTGAAGCGTATCGAGGCGGCCGGCATCGACGTGCCGCTGCGCATGGTCTCCAGCTCGGCGATCATCCTCAGCCATCCCGATGCCGACTTGAACGCCGTCGATCCGGGGCGCCTCGCCATTGGCCAGAGTTTTCCTGCCGCCCAGGGACGCGAGCGCGTCTGGCGCCACGCCCTGGTGGGATTGCGCAGCCACCTCGTCATGGTGAAGTCGCTCGACGACATCGGCGATGTGATGCCGGCGCCCTTCCTGCCGCGCCGGCCAGGCATGAAGATCGGGCTCATTCCCTACGGCTGGTCAGACGGCTATCCGCGCAAGATCCCTGAAGCCGCTACGGCGCTGCTCCACGGAAGGCGCGTCCGCCTGCTGGGGCCACCTCATTCGGAACTCCTGCGCGTCGATTTGACCGACGTGCCCGAGGCCAAGCTTGGCGACGAGGTCGTGCTTCTCGGACGCCAGGGCAACGACGAGATCGGCCTCGAGGAGCTGGCGGCGCAATGGAAGGTCGGCGTCTCCGACCTCTATGGCGCCATCGGCAAGTCGGTGCGGCGGCACTACCTGCCGTAGTCCAGTCTGGGGCAGGTCAGGGAAGACCAGGATCAGCGCCAGATCTTCTTGCCGCTGCCCGGCAACCCAAGCTCGCTCCACATCGCGTCGACCTTGTCGATGACGGTCTGGTCCATGCGGATCTGGCGGCCCCATTCGCGGTTGGTCTCGCCGGGGAATTTATCGGTGGCGTCCAGACCGATCTTCGAGCCTAGCCCCGACACCGGGCTCGCGAAGTCGAGATAGTCGATCGGCGTGTTCTCGATCACGGTGATGTCGCGCGCCGGGTCCATGCGGGTCGAGATCGCCCACATCACGTCCTTCCAGTTGCGCGCATCGATGTCGGCATCCACGACGATCACCCACTTGGTGTACATGAACTGCCGCAGATAGCTCCACACGCCCATCATCACGCGCTTGGCGTGGCCGGCGTAGGCCTTCTTCATCGAGACCACGGCGATCCGGTAGGAGCAGCCCTCGGGCGGCAGCCAGAAGTCGACGATCTCGGGGAACTGCTGCTGGAAGAGGGGGATGAACACCTCGTTCAGCGCCTCGCCCAGCACCGAGGGCTCGTCGGGCGGGCGACCGGTGAAGGTCGAAAGGTAGATCGGATTGCGCCGCATGGTGATGGCGGAGAGCGTGAACACCGGGAAGCGCTCGACGCTGTTGTAGTAACCGGTGTGGTCGCCGTACGGGCCTTCGTCGCCGTAGTCGTCGAGGCTGACATGGCCCTCGAGCACGATCTCGGCCTCGGCCGGCACCTTGAGCGGCACGGTCTTGCAGTCGACCAGCTCGACCTTCTTGCCGCGCAGCAGGCCCGCGAACTGGTACTCCGACAGCGTGTCGGGCACCGGTGTGACCGCGGCGAGGATGGTGCCGGGATCGGCGCCGATCACGGCTGCCGCAGGCAGCGGCTCGCGCTTGCCGGCGCCCTTCCAGCGCTGGTGATGCTGCGCGCCACCGCGATGCTTCAGCCAGCGCATCAGGGTCGTGTGCTTCCCCGTCACCTGCAGGCGATAGATGCCGAGGTTGAAGCTGTCCTGCTTGTCGCCTTTTGGATTGGGCCCCTGGGTCACGATCAGCGGCCAGGTGATCAGCGGCGCGGGCTCGCCCGGCCAGCAGGTCTGGATGGGGAGCCGCCCGAGGTCGATGTCGCTGCCCTGCAGGACGACTTCCTGGCAGGCCGCACTGCCCACCGTGCGCGGCTTCATCGCCATCACCGTGCGCACCATTGGCAGCATGTCGAGCGCCTCGCGCCAGCCGCCGGGCGGCTCGGGCTGGCGCAGGAAGGCCAGAGTCTCGCCGACCTGGCGCAGCTCGCCGGGCTCGCGGTCCATGCCCCAGGCGACACGCTCGACGGTGCCGAAGAGATTCACCAACACGGGCATCTCCGAGCGTGTGCCGTCCTGGCGCACGACGTTCTCGAACAGCACCGCCGGGCCTTTCTCGGCCAGCAGGCGGGTCTGGATCTCGGTCATCTCCAGATGGGGCGAGACCGGCGCCGTGACGCGCACCAGCCGGCCGCATTGTTCCAGCCGGGCGATGAAATCCCGGAGCGAGGCGTAGGGCATCCTGGGGTTGTCCTTTAGAGTGGCCAAAGCATGAGATCAAACGCCATTCCGGCCGAGTTCGAGGATCTGCTGAACGCTTCAGGGCGGCGCGTCCTGGCCGGTACCCATCCGCTATGTGGTGCGCTTGCCAATCCGCGCGTCCGCTTCCTCGCCCGCGAGGATCTGCTGGATCGCGCCAAGGCCGAGCGGCTGCGGCGGGCGCTCGAGCAATCGCTGGCCGACAAGCTCGAACTGATGGAGCGGCCGATCCCGCCCGAGACGATCTCGGAGATGCGCGAGGACTATGGCGAGCTGCTGCCCAAGACCAGCCGCACGCGCACCATCTACTTCGAAAGCCGCCGCGAGCCCGGCATGAAGGCGGCCGAGCGCATCGGCCTGGTGCGCCTGATGCGTTCGGCCTCGTTCCGTGCTTTCGCCGAAGCGCTGGCCGGCCGACCGCTGGAATCCGACTGGGGCCTGCAGGTGCTGCGCTACGGCCCGGGCGACTACGCAGGGCCGCACAACGATCATCATCCCGAGAACGAAGACGCGCGCTCGGGCTACATCGATCTGCACCTCAGCCTGTGCTCGCCCGGCGTCGCCCATCAGTGGCTGGTCTACAGTCGCGCCGGTCACTTCAGCGAGATCGTCTCGGTCGCGCGGCCCTCGTCGTTGACCGCCTATCGTTTGCCGTTCTGGCACTACACGACCCCCCTTGTCGCCAAGCGCGGCCAGCCGGCCGGGCGATGGGTGCTGTTGGGAACATTCCTCTATCTTTGAGGCAACCCCGTCACAGTGATCGTTGCTGTTGTTGAAGCGGATGACGGCATTGAGGGCAGTGATGCCCGACCCCGCGACTCTCGCGCCCTCTCTACGGTGCGAAAAAACTCGCGAAAACGAAATTGGCCGAGCGCACTTTGGTTATTGACAAGGACAAGAACATAAGTTATATAAACTTCGCCGCCGCGCTTCAGGCGTCCGTTCTATGCATCGTTTATCCGATACCCTCGCGCGGCATCCCTGCGGATGCCGGCCGGCCGGGCTTCGCTGTCTCCGCGGGCGGCGAGGCCGGCCGCCTCCCCAACCGCAAAACCAACGTCTAAACTATCGTAACTATCTAAACTCGGCGGCGGCCCAATCGATAGGGGGTCGACTTCCAACGAGCCACAACCACCCTTGTCGGAAATGCCGCAAATACCGCCAAATCCCCATCGCTGACGGCAGTGCTGGCATCTCCGTTGCTGCCGAGCGGCGCGCAGTGGATCCCGTTTGCAAGACAGCCGTCAAAAGCCGGTGCCGCGCGATTAGCGGAAGCCGAGCGGGACGACGCTGATCGAATTGCGCGGGCTGCCCTCGATGATGCGATCGGTATAGACGAGGTATATGAGCGCCTTCCGTTTGGCGTCCCAGAACCGCGTCACCTGGGTCGACTTGAAGATCAGCGAGGCGCGCTCGCTGAAGACCTCGTGCGGATTCCTGAGCTGGCCCAGCTTGGACTCGTCGACCGGACCGACCTGGCGACAGGCGATCGATGCCTCACCGGGATCCTCGGCCAGTCCGATGGCGCCTTTGATGCCGCCGGTGCGGGCATGCGACATGTAGCAGGTGACGCCCGGCACTTCGGGATCGTCGAATGCCTCGATGACGATCTTGTCGTTCGGCCCCAGCCACTTGAAGCGATAGCCGACCGAGCCGATCTCCTCGGCCCAGGCCGATGCGACGCCCGATGAAATCGTCAGCAACGACAGAAACGTGAGAAAAAAAGTTCGGCGCATATCCGCTACTCCCTGAGAGGGATCAGGCGGCGCGCAGTCCTTCCTTGGGGACCTCGCCGCCAGCCTCCTTCACCGCCTCACGATACTCCTTTTCGGAGCTGAAGGGCGCGACCTTGGGGAAGTCCTTCTTCTTGCCGGAGCGGATGTTGCCGGTCGACGGCTCGACGATCAGCAGCTCGCCCTGGCGGCCGAGCAGGGGGATCTCGCGCTTCCAGCGCGAATAGACTCGACGCGCCGAGGCGGAGAAGTCGACGTAGGTGGTGAACTCGCTCTTGTCCTTGACGAACAGGGCCTCGTAGGTGGCGATGAACTGCTCGACGAAGGCACGGTCGACGATCTCGAGATTGGACATCATCCAGCAGCGGTCCTCGAACACCCAATAGGTGCCGATGCCGACGAACTGCTTCTGGCGCGTCAGGTAGGGATAGAAGGGAAAGCCGCGGCAGGCGATGGTGCGGTTGTCGCGCTCGCAATGGCGCGCGCCCTTGCAATGGATGGCCATGCAGTCGCTGGTGAGCTCGGCCACGATCTGGCGCGTGGCGTAGTCGTAGGGCTTGAACTTGGACCACAGGTCGGTGCGCGTCTTCAGCAGGTCGAACTCGACCTTGTGCACCACCGGCACGGCATTCTGGGTCGAGCAGCAGACCGGCTCGCCGCCGTTCAGCGGCGCGCACTTGCGGCCGCAGTCGAAGCGCGACACCGGCGCGGTGAAGCCCTCATAAAGAGTGGCGAAATCCTGCGGCTTGATGGTTGGCTTGGCCATGGGCCTCGCGTGTAACCCGAATCAAGTGTGAAAGAACAGTTAAGGAATTATGGCGCATTCTCACGGGTGCGGCAGCACCTGCCAGACGACTGTTTCACGCATCCCTCGGTTCTCCAGCTGCAGGGACGTTGGAATCTCGTAGCGCGCACATTCCAGCAGGCCCTGCGCACTGAAGTAGTTGCGGCCGGGGTCGCCCAACAGCACGAGCCGGCCAAGTCGCGCATGGCCGCGCAGCCAGCCGAGGGCCCGCGCCGACATCTCGCGCTCGTAGCAGACGTCGCCCGCGATCACGACGTCGGCGGCGGGCTCGCCGTCCGGTCCGGACAGCCAGTCGTCGATGCTGACCTTGATGGTGAGGCCATTGGCTGCGGCGTTCAATTGGGCGGCGACCAGCGACAGTGCGTCGATGTCGTTGGCCAGCACGGATGCAGCTCCGGCGCGCGCGGCCGCCATCGACGACACGCCCGAGCCCGCGGCGAAGTCGATGACGCGCTTGCCGCGCACGCGCTCGGGGTTGTCGAGCAGATAGCGGGCGATCGCCTGGCCGCCCGGCCAGCAGAAGGCCCAGTAGGGCGGGTCGACGTTCTGCTCCTCCAGCCACGCCTCGGTGGCCTGCCAGATCGGCACGTATTCGCTGGCGAGCCACAGCTTGAACTCCGGCACCATGGCCGGCGCCTCGAGGGCGGTGTTGGCGCGGATGAAGCCCTCGGGATCGGCCGGCAGGCGGGACATCAGAGATGGCCGGCGATCACGGCGGCGGTCAGCAGCAGCCCCAGCCAGTTGTTGGACTTGAAGCGCATCAGGCAATCGGCCGGGTCGCCCGGCTTGAGGAAGGCGATCTGCCAGGCAAAGTGCAACGAGATCGCGGCCACGCCCGCGAAGTAGTAGGGGCCGAGACCGGCGAGCCAGCCGGCCAGGACCCAGGCCAGCACGGCCAGCACGGCGAACAGCGTCAACCAGCGGCGCGGCGCCTCGGCAAAGCGCCGCGCGGTCGAGCCCACGCCGATGACGGCGTCGTCGCGCTGGTCCTGCATGGCATAGATTGTGTCGTAGACCAGGGTCCAGGCGACGCCGCCGACATAGAGCGCGAGCGCGGCCCACGAGATCGTGCCGGTCACCGCCGCATAACCCACCAGCGCGCCCCAGTTGAAGGCGAGCCCCAGCACGACCTGCGGCCAATAGGTGAAGCGCTTCATGGTGGGATAGATCACCACCAGCACCAGCGACAGCAGCGCGATGCCGCCGGCCGTCTTGTTCAGCTTGAACAGGATCGCGACACCGACCAGCGACTGCAGCACCATCCAGATCATCGCATTGCGCAGCGTGACCTCGCCGGCCGGCAGCGGGCGGCCCTTCGTGCGCTCGACCTGGGCATCGACCTTGCGATCGACGATGTCGTTCCAGGTGCAGCCGGCGCCGCGCATGGCCAGCGCCCCGATGAAGAACAGCGCCATCCAGCCGACCAGGCGGCCCCATTCCGGGCCAGTCCCCAGCGCCGCCGACCACCAGCAGGGATACATCAGGAGCCAGATTCCAATCGGCCGGTCCCAGCGCGCCAGCCGCCCATAGGGCCGGGCCCAGGGTGGCAGGTAGCGCAACGACCAGTGCTGGATGTCGATGTCGGTGAAGCCGGTTGTCCGCGCGGCGCTCATGGCGGCATCATGCAGCGATGAGCCGGCAAACTCCATGAGCCTCTCCCGCCTGTTCGTTCCGGCCGACCTTGCCGCCGGTATCGAGGCGCCGCTCGACGAGGCGCAGGTTCATTACCTGCGCCACGTCATGCGCCGCGACGATGGCGCGCCGCTGCTGCTGTTCAACGGCCGCGACGGCGAATGGCGCGCCACCCTGCGCGCCCGCGGCAAGAAGGCGGCGGTGGCCGAGGTCGGCGAGCGTACGCGCGAACAGGTTGCGGAGCCCGACATCTGGCTCTGCTTCGCGCCGCTGAAGCGCGCGCGCATCGACTATGTCGCGGAGAAAGCCACCGAGCTCGGCGTCGCCGTCCTGCAGCCCGTGCTCACGCATCACACCATGGTCGAGCGGGTCAACGTCGAGCGCCTGCGCGCCAACGCCGTCGAGGCAGCCGAGCAGACCGAGCGGCTCTCCGTGCCCGAGGTGCGCGCACCCATCGACCTCGCGCGTCTGTTGGCCGAGTGGCCGGCCGGCCGGCGCCTGCTGGTCTGCGACGAGACCGGCGGCGGTCCAGCGATCGCTGCGGCGCTCGCCAGTCTCGACGATGCGGCGCGCGCCGCGCCCTGGGCCATCGTGATCGGCCCCGAGGGCGGCTTCGATGCCGCCGAGCTTTCCAGTCTCCGTCGCATAAAGGATGTTATGGCAGTGGGGCTCGGCCCGCGCATCCTGCGCGCCGATACGGCAGCGCTGGCAGCGCTTGCATGCTGGCAGGCACTGGTCGGTGACTGGCAGCGGCCGACGCCGCGTCTGCAGGCTGATTATCGCACATCTCGGGCCGTCGTCTGACCGTCGTGTCTGCGCTTGCGCTCGCCCCCGTCGGTGTGAGACAGGGGGAGTTGAACACGATGAACCAGCCGCGTGCTCGCGTGAGAAATGCTCATGTGGCCGCGCCGCTCCGGCCCTGACCAAGCCGTGGGCGAGCCAGGGAGTTAAGAGATCTCATGTCCGCACCACCCTCGGGCGGCGGCGTGCCGATCGAAAATCGGCGGCAGCTGATCGAATACTTCGCGGCCGGCAACAAGCCACGCTCGGCCTGGCGCATGGGCACCGAGCACGAGAAGTTCGGTTTTCACAAATCGACCTTGAAGCCGCTCGCCTATGATGGCGGCGACGGTATCCGCGCCATGCTGGAAGGCATGACGCGCTTCGGCTGGGAGCCCGTCACCGAGGGCAACAACATCATCGCGCTGAAGCGCGACAGCGCCAGTATCACGCTCGAGCCCGGTGGGCAGTTCGAGCTGAGCGGCGCGCCGCTCGAGACGCTGCACGAGACGGCGGCCGAGAACGCCCAGCACATCGACGAGGTGAAGGAGGTGGCGGGCGAGATCGGCGCCGGCTTCATCGGACTCGGCTTCGCGCCGGAATGGACGCGCGAGGACATGCCCTTCATGCCCAAGGGCCGCTACAAGATCATGCGCGATTACATGCCCAAGAAGGGCAAGCTCGGGCTCGACATGATGCTGCGCACCTGCACCGTGCAGACCAATCTCGACTTCGAGTCCGAAGCCGACATGGTGAAGAAGTTCCGCGTCTCGCTGGCGCTGCAGCCGCTCGCCACCGCGCTGTTCGCCATCTCGCCCTTCAAGGAGGGCAAGGACTCCGGCTTCAAGAGCTACCGCAGCCACATCTGGACCGACACCGACCCCGACCGCTGCGGCATGCTGCCCTTCGTCTTCGAGGACGGGTTCGGCTTCGAGCGCTATGCCGACTACATGCTCGACGTGCCCATGTATTTCGTCTACCGCGACGGCAAGTACATCGACGCCTCGGGCCAGAGCTTCCGCGATTTCCTCAAGGGCAAGCTGCCGGCGCGGCCGGGCGAGCTGCCGACCGTCAACGACTGGGCCGACCACGTCACGACAGCCTTCCCCGAGGTGCGCCTCAAGCGCTTTCTGGAAATGCGCGGCGCCGATTCCGGGCCCTTGCCCGCGCTGAACGCACTACCGGCGTTCTGGGTCGGCCTGCTCTACGACCAGACAGCGCTCGATGCGGCATGGGACCTGGTGAAGGACTGGACGATCGCCGAACACGACTTCCTGCGTGCCGAGACGCCCAAGACCGGCCTCTCCACCGTCTTCCGCGGCCGCCCGTTGAGCGAATGGGGCCGCGAGGTGGTCGAGATCGCCCATGCCGGCTTGCGGGCGCGCAAGCGACTGGATGCGCACGGCAACGACGAGACGATCTACCTGGCGCCGCTCGACCGCGCCGTGGCGAGCGGACTCGCGCCAGCCGACGAGCTGCTGGCCAAGTGGCAGGGCGAATGGAAGGGCTCTTTCGCCCCGTTGTTCCGCGACCACGCCTACTGATACTGTCGGGGCGATGGTCCCGCTGGCATGAATCGTCGTCTAGTGATTTTCGCTGCGCTGCTGCTTCCTGCAGTCGCGCACGCGCAACCTGCCGAATGGCAGACCGTGGTCGGACGCGATCTGCGCTTCCGTATCGAGATGCCTGCGCCGGTGACCGAGACCAAGGCGCAGGAAAAGGAGAAGGGCCACGCCAGCGAGCGCATCGCCTGGGCCTCCAAGCGCGACGGCGAGATGTTCGACTTCGACTATGTCGACTACCAGCCTGGCTGGTTCTCGAGCCACGACAGCAAGGAGATGGCACGCGAGCTCGGCCGCGGCGAAGCCGAGAAGGCCTTCCCGCGCGCCAAGTTCAAATATGTTCGCGACGAGCCGGTCACACTTCAGGGCTGGGACGGCTACGCGCTCGACATCGAGGACCAGCAGGGCTCGGTGGTCATGATGCGCACCTATATCGTCAAGGATCGGCTTTATCGCCTGCTGGTGACCGCCAACTACTCCGAACCATCGAAAGCGGCCGCGCAACGCTTCATCGATTCGCTGAGGCTCGCCGAGACGCGTCAGTCTTAGTCTTGGCCGCCCGCGGGCCGGCAAGAGGTGTTGCCAACCCCTGCACTTCCTCCCACAGTTCCCTCAATTCAGTCGAGGTGAGTTAGGAGGTCGCGCGCGTAGAGCAGGGAGGAAACAAACATGAAGACGGCATGGATGATTCCGGCTGCGGTCGCGGCCGGCCTGACGGCGCTTGCAAATCCCGTCGGCGCCCAGAAGCCAGGCGGCATTCTCAAGATGCAGCACATGGACACGCCGCCCAGCGCCTCGATCCATGAGGAGGCGACCATCTCCGTCGTCGTGCCGTTCATGGGCCTCTACAACAACCTCGTCGTCTTCGATCAGAACGTTCCACGCAACAGCTTCGACTCCATCGTTCCCGACCTCGCCACCAAATGGCAATGGAGCGAGGACGGCAAGGAGCTGGTGTTCATCGTGCGCCAGGGCGTGAAGTGGCACGACGGCAAGCCATTCACCGCCCGGGACGTGCAGTGCACCTTCGAGATGCTGCTGAGTGGCGACAAGATCCGTCGCAATCCGCGCGGTGCCTGGTACAGCAACGTCGAGAAGGTGGCGGCGACGAGCGACACCGAGGTCGCATTCTACCTCAAGGAGCGCCAGCCTGCGCTGCTGGCGCTGCTCGCCTCGGGCCATACGCCGATCTATCCCTGCCACGTCCCGTCGGCCGACATGCGGCGCAAGCCGGTCGGCACGGGGCCCTACAAGCTCGCCGAGTTCAAGATGAACGAGAGCATCAAGGTGGTGAGGAACCCCGACTACTGGAAGAAGGGCCGGCCCTATCTCGACGGCATCGAGTACACCATCATCCCCGACCGCTCGACGCGCATGCTGTCCTTCGCCAGCGGCAAGTTCGACATGACCTTCCCGACCGACCTCACGGTGCCGCTGTGGAAGAACATGAAGAAGGACGCGCCGCATGCCACCTGCGTCATGCGCGACACCGGGGTCAGCACCAACCTGATCGTGAACCGCGACATGCCGCCGTTCGACGATCCGAGGATCCGCCGGGCGCTGGCGCTCAGCCTCGACCGCAAGGCCTTCATCGACATCCTGAGCGAGGGCGAGGCCAGCCTGGGCGGCGCCATGTTGCCGCCGCCCAGCGGCGTGTGGGGCATGCCTCCCGATATGGTGAAGACCATCGTCGGCTATGAGAACGTGCCGGCTAATCGCGAGAAGGCGCGTGAGCTGATGAAGGAGGCGGGTTACGGGCCGGACAAGCGGCTGAAAGTCAGGGTCAGCACGCGCAACATCCCGACCTTCCGTGACCCCGCGACGATCCTGATCGATCATCTCAAGCACGTCTATGTCGACGGCGAGCTCGAGGTGATCGACACCTCGGTCTACTACAACCGCGTCTTCAAGAAGGACTATTCAGTGGCGCTCAACCTGACGGGCACGGCCGTCGACGATCCGGACGTCGGCTTCTTCGAAGGCTACGCCTGCGGCTCGTTGCGCAACTACAACGGCTACTGCAACCCCGAGATGACCAAGCTCTTCGAGGCGCAGTCGCGTGAGCTCGACCAGAAGAAGCGCCTGAAGATGGTGTGGGAGATCGACCGCAAGCTGCAGGAGGACATCGCCCGGCCGATCATCCTCCACGGCCGCGCCGCCGGCTGCTGGCAGCCCTACGTCAAGGGCGTCGTCCTGCACACCAACAGCATCTACAACGGCGCCCGCTTCGAGGACGTGTGGCTGGATAGGTAGCTAAGGCGCCACCAACTTGTACACGCGGGCAGCGGTGCCGCTGTACAGCGCCTTCTTCTCCGCGGCCGAGGCGCCCCTGGTGATGAGCTTGAAGGCGTTCCACAGCTCGGTGTAGCCGCAGGATTGCTTGTCGGGCGGGAAGTTGCTCTCGAACATGCAGCGGTTGGTTCCGAACAGCTCGATGCAGGTCTCGATGTAAGGCTTCCACGCCGCCGCCAGCTCCTGCGAAGAAGGTGGTGTGTCGCGCAATTCGAAACCGAACCCGAACGAAGTCATGCCCAACCCGCCGAGCTTCACGGTGACGTTCGGGCACGCGGCCAGATCCTGCATGTTCTTCTTCCACACCGGCAGGGTCTCGGCCTGCTTGTCGGCGTACTGCCCGATGCCGAGATGGCCGCCGACATGGTCGCAGATGATCGACTGGTCGGGGAAAGCCCGAGCGATGTCGACGAGATCGGGCAGCTGCGGGAAGAAGTGCCACGAATCGAAGGTCAGCCCGAGCTTGCCGAGCTCGGCGAAGCCCTCGCGGAATTTGGGATCGAGCAGGCGGTGCCGCGGGATCGGCCGCGAGACATGTTGGCCGGCCGGTCCTTCGTCCCACGACGTGCCGTAGCGCACGCCGCGGAAGCGGCCGCCTGCGACCTGGATCTCGGCCTCGAGCACGGCGCGCACGCGGCTGCCCAGCATCAGGTCGGCCCAGCCGATGATCGCCTCGCAGACGCGCGTCTTGCCGTACTGGCCCGAAGCGCTCATGGCGGCGATGCCGTTCACGAACTCGACCTCGCCCACCGGCTTCATCTCCTCGGGCCCGCTCGCGCGGAACATCGACTGGCATTCGAGGAAGACCGTCGAGACGATGTTGTGGCCGCCGCCGGTATCGGCCAGCAGCTCGGGCAGGAGGTAGAGGCCGCGCTGGCGATGCGGGGCGTCCCACAGATGATGGTGCGGATCGATGATCGGCAGATCCGGCTCCAAGGCCTTCTCAGGCGGACGCTTGGCGAGCCAGGCGGCGAGATCGGCATTGTTGCGACGGATCAATCCACGATATTCAGCCTCGGCCATGGCTTGTCTCCTCCTGTTTGGATACGAGCCTAGGCCAGGAGCGGAGGGCGGAGCATGCGGATTTGCGTATACGGGGCCGGCGCCATCGGCGGCAATTTCGCGGCGCGACTGGCAGAGGCGGGCAACGACGTCTCGATCGTGGCGCGCGGCGCGCACCTCGACGCCATCCGCGCCAACGGGCTTACCTTGCTGGCCGGCGACAAGAAGATCGTGGCCAAGGTGAAGGCGTCGGATCGGCCGGCCGATCTCGGCCAGCAGGATGCGGTGCTGGTGACCTTGAAGTCCTCGGGTCATCACGCGCTCGGCGAAGGCATCGCGCCGCTGCTCGGGCCGGACACGCCGGTCGCCTTCGTGCAGAACGGCATTCCCTGGTGGTACGGCCACGGTCTGTCCAAGGATCGGCCGCCGGCGCCCGACCTGTCGCGGCTCGATCCCGGCGGCGCGCTCGCGAAGTCGGTCGGCATGCACCGCGTCGTCGGTGCGGTCGTGAGCTCGCCCAATCATGTCATCGCGCCTGGGGTGGTCGAGAACGAGGTGCCGGATCGCAACATCCTCTGGGTCGGCGAGCCCGACGATCGGCAAAGCCCGCGCATCGAGGCTTTGCGCACCGCCTTGAAGGGCGCCGGCATCGGCTCGCCGGCGACCACCGACATCCGCTACGAGATCTGGCACAAGCTGATGGCCAACCTTACTGGGTCGACGGTCTGCCTGGTCACCGGCCAGCCCGTGCATGTGCAGAAGACGCCGCTGGTCAATCGCCTGTCGCGCCGTGCTCATGCCGAGGCGCTGGCCGTGGCCGCGGCCCATGGCGTGAAGCTCGACGATCATCCGGACGAGCGCTACGGCCCCAAGCGCGTCTACACCAGCCATCGGCCGTCGATCCTGCAGGACTACGATCTCGGCCGGCCGATGGAGATCGAATCGATCGTGCGCGCCCCGGTCGCCTTCGCGCGCAGCGCCGGCATCGACACGCCGACGCTCGACGCCATCGAGGCGATCTGCGTGGCCCTCGCCCACGCCAAGGGGCTTTACGCGCCTTGAGTCCGCGCTAGGATCGGGCTCTCACAACAAGCGAGGGAATGCCATGAAGGGTAGGATCATGCGCGCCGCGTCTCGTCCAACCGCCAAGGCGGAAGCGGCCAACTTCGTCGGCAACGTCCTGTCGGACCCGGTCTTCGCGCCCGAGCAGCCCTCGCGGCTGCGCGCCTCGCGCGTGTCGTTCATGCCGGGCGGCCGCACCAACTGGCACAAGCATGCCGTCGGCCAGGTGCTCTATGTGCTGTCGGGCGTCGGCCGCTATCAGCTCGAGGGCGAGCCGGTGCAGGAGATCCGGCCGGGCGACACCGTGGTGATCCCGCCGGGTGCGCGCCATTGGCACGGCTCGGCGCCGGACACGATGATGGTCCATCTCGCCATGTCGGAGACCAACGACAAGGGCGAGGCGACGAGCTGGTTCGAGCCGGTGAGCGAGGCCGATTACACGAAGGCGCCGGCGAAGGCTTAAGTCTTGCCGGACCGCGAGCCTCCGGCTCGCTCATGATTTATGAGCGGACCTGGAGGTCCGCGGTCCGGCGAGATTAAGTCGCCGTTCCACCCACCGTCAGCGCATCGATACGCAGGGTCGGCTGGCCGACGCCGACCGGGACGCCCTGGCCGTCCTTGCCGCAGGTGCCGATGCCGGGATCGAGCGCCATGTCGTTGCCGACCATGCCGACCTTGGTCAGCGCCTCGGAGCCGGCGCCGATCAGGGTCGCGCCCTTGACCGGCGCACCGAGCTTGCCGTCCTCGATCAGGTAGCCCTCGGTCACGGTGAACACGAACTTGCCCGACACGATGTCGACCTGGCCGCCACCGAAGTTTGCGCAGTAGAGGCCCTTCTTCACCGAGGCGATGATCTCCTTGGGATCCTTATCGCCGCCCAGCATGAAGGTGTTGGTCATGCGCGGCATCGGCGCATAGGCGTGGCTCTGGCGCCGGCCGTTGCCGGTTGGCTTCACGCCCATCAGGCGGGCGTTCTGGCGGTCCTGCATCAGGCCGACCAGGCGGCCGTTGTCGATCAGGACATTGCGCTGCGTCGGCGTGCCCTCGTCGTCGATGGTGAGCGAGCCGCGGCGGTCGCTGAGCGTGCCGTCATCGACCACGGTGACGCCGGGCGAGGCGATCATGTCGCCCATCATCTTGCTGAAGACCGACGTCTTCTTGCGATGGAAGTCGCCTTCCAGGCCATGGCCGACCGCTTCGTGCCACAGCACGCCCGACCAGCCCGAGCCCAGCACCACCGGCATCTCGCCGGCCGGCGCCGGCACCGATTCGAGGTTCACCAGCGCCTGGCGGATCGCCTCGTCGGCCTCGCGCTTCCAGTATTCCGGCTTGAAGATGTCGCCGTAGGCCGCGCGGCGGCCCGAGCCGGTGCTGCCCGCTTCCATGCGGCTGCCGTCGGCGCAGACGACGCTGACGTTCAGCCGCACCAGCGGCCGCACGTCGGCGGCGCGCCAGCCGCCCGACTTGATGATCTCGATGACCTGCCAGGACGCCGCCATCGAGATCGAGACCTGCCGCGCCTTGGGCTCCTTACCGCGCACATAGGCGTCGATCTCCTGCAGCAGCGCCACCTTGCGGGCGAACGCCTCGCCGTCGATCGGATTGTCGTCGGCATAGAGCAGCTGGTTGGTGCCGCGCGGAGATTCATCCATCTTGCCGCGGTGGCCGCCGCGTACCGCCTTCACGGTCGAGACGGCGCGCTTCAGCGCCTGCTCGTCCAGCGCCGAGGCATGGGCGAAGCCGGTCGCTTCGCCGGCGACGCTGCGCAGGCCGAAGCCTTGGGTGGTGTCGAACGACGCGCTCTTCAGCTTGCCGTCGTCGAAGGCGAGGCTCTCGCTCTGCTCGTATTCCAGGAACAGCTCGCCGTCGTCGCAGCCGGCCAGGGCATCGTCGACCATCTTTTCGGTCTTGCGACGGTCGAGCGCGCCTTTGCCGAAAAACAGGTTGTCGGCGGCGGCGAGATGGTTGATCGATTTGCTCATGACGAATGCCCTTTCATCGCCAAAAATGGGCATTCGCCGCGGCGGGCGCAAGCGCGATGTCAGCTAGGCCTTCGGCTCGTAGCGCAGGCCCAGCTTCAGCGTGACCTGGTAGCTTGCCACCTTGTTGTCACGAATGCGGCCGCGCACGTCGACCACCTCGAACCAGTCGAGATTGCGCAGCGAGCGTGACGCCGTCCCGATCGCCGATTCGATGGCATCGGAGACCGATTTGTCCGAGCTGCCGACGACTTCCGTCTTGACATAGGTCTGGCTGGCCATGGGCGTACCTCCCGCCTCAGACGACCAGGACGATCTTTCCGAAGTGAGCGTTGGCCTTCATGTGCGCCAGCGCCTCGGCCGCCTGGGAAAGCGGAAAAGTCCGGTCGATGGGCAGGCTGAGCTTGCCGGCTTCGATGGCTGGCCACAAGTCGGCGCGGGCCGCCTTGACGATGGCGCGCACTTCCTCTGGCCCGCGGGTGCGGAAGGTCACACCGATGTAGTCGATGCGTTTCAGCGCATGCAGGTCGAAGTTGAACTCGCCCTTCATGCCGCCCAGCCGGCCGACATTGACGATACGGCCCAGGATGGCGGCGGCCTCCATGTTCTGGTTCATCACGCCGCCCGACACCTGATCGACGATCAGGTCGACGCCCTTGCCGTCGGTCGCCTCCTTGACCTTGTCCGGCCACTTGGGATCGCGCGTGTCGAGCGCGAGGTCGCAGCCGAATTCCTTGAGGCGCGCGCGACGGCCGTCGTTGGTCGAGGTGCCCATGACGATCGAGGCGCCCATATGCTTGGCGATCTGCATGCCCAGGAGGCCGACGCCCGAGCTGGCGCCCTGGATCAGCACCGATTCACCCTTCTTCAAGCGGCCGGCGCCGACCAGGGCGTTGTGCATGGTCTGCACCGCCACCGCCATGCAGGCGGCCTGCTCGAAGCTCATGTTGTTGGCCGGGATCTTGTGGGCACGGCCCGCATCGGTGACGGCATACTCGGCAAAGGCGCCGGCCGCCGAGCTCATGACGCGATCGCCGGGCTTGAAGTCCTTGACCTCGGCGCCGACCGCCTCGACCTCGCCGGCGCATTCCAGGCCGACGATGGTGCCGGGGCCGCCGATCCGGCCATGCGCGTGGCCGGAGGCGACCGCGAGATCGGCGCGGTTCAGCGACGCCGCGCGCACCTTGATCAGGATCTCATGAGGCTTGTGCGCGGGCTTCGGCGCGTCCGTGTACTGGACGCCCTTCTCTGTGACGACGGCAGCCTTCATGGGAACCTCCTTGGATCGGAGGCTCCCCATAGCATGGCTTCAGTTGGTCTGCCCGACTTGCCGCGCGGCGTCCTCGATCACCGTGGCGACCTCGGCGGCATGCGATTCGTAGACCGAGTGGCTCGCGCCCGGGATGACGGTCACGTGGCTGCCGGCGCGCTGGTAGTAGAAGCGCTCGAGGTCCGGATTGATGATCTGATCGCCGCCGGCGACGATCCCCCAGCTCGGCTTGGTCCGCCAGGCGGCGACAGTGAGCGGCGTGGTGAAGACCTCCGGCGCAGCCGGCACCTGGGAGCTCGCCTCGAACTCGGCCTGGGCAAGCGGCAGGTCGGGCGCGAACAGCTTGGGGAAGGCCGACCTCTCGAGATAGGTGTAACCGTCCGCCGTCGTGGCGACCGCTCCGGGCGCCTTGGCGAGAACGCTGGGCATGCGCTTGCCAAGCGCGCCTTCGTCCTCGCCGACATCGGGCGCGTGGGCCGCGACGTAGACCAGGCCGACGACCTTCGAATGAACGCCGGCCTCGGTCACGATCGAGCCGCCGTAGCTGTGGCCGACCAGCAGCGTCGGTCCGTCCTGCAGATCGAGGATGCGCCGGGTCGCGGTGACGTCGGCGGTGAACGAGGTTTCCGGCTCCTGGACCTCCGTCACATGGAAGCCCTTGCCGACCAGGATGTCGTGCACGGCCCGCCAGCCCGAGCCATCGACCCAGGCGCCGTGCACCAGGACGATGTTGTGGATGGGCTCGGCGATCGCCGCGAGCGGCGCGGTGGAAACCAGCAGAGCAGCAAGGGCAGGGGCAACTCGGCGGCGGATCGACATGGGGCACCTCGGCTTTGGCTGACCTTCTGATCGCACGCGCTCGCCCAAGGGTGCAGTTGGCGATAGGGTAGCGCTCCCCCATACCTTCGTATGAGGACAAGCATGCGTGAGATGTGATGGCCGAGCCTTTTCCTCTTGAACCTTCGCTGTGGGCGGCGACGGCGCCGCCGGCACCGGCCACGCCCGCGCTCGCGGAATCGGTTACGGCCGACGTCTGTATCGTCGGCGGCGGCTATTGCGGCCTGTCGACGGCGTTGCATCTGGCGGAACTCGGCATCGAGGCCGTCGTGCTCGAGGCCAAGGAGCCGGGTTTCGGCGGATCCGGCCGCAACGGCGGCCAGGTGATCCCCGGCCTGAAGTTCGATCCCGACGAGCTCGAGACCATGTTCGGGCCTGAGCGCGGCCCGCAGCTCGTCGATTTCGCCAGTCGCACGGCGGACGTCGTGTGGGAGCTTATAGACAAGCACCACATGGATGTGCCCAACACGCGCAATGGCTGGATCCAGACCGCGCATGCCGCCGACATGGTCGGCACGCTGAAATCGCGCGTCGCGCAATGGGAGCGGCGCGGCGCTCCGGTAGCCATGCTCGACAAGCCCGAGACCGAGCGGCACATCGGCACCGACCAGTATCTCTGCTCGTGGATCGATCGTCGCGGCGGAGTGGTCCAGCCTCTGGCCTATGCGCGCGGCCTCGCGCGGGCGGCGCTGGCAGCCGGCGCTGCGATCCACGGCCAAACGCCGGCGACCGCGCTCGCCCGCGACAACGGCAAATGGGTCGTGAGCACGGCCGGCGGCGCCACGGTGACGGCCGATCGCGTGGTGCTGGCGACCAACGGCTATACCGGCGACCTGTGGCCGAAGCTGCGCCAGACCATCATTGCCGCCAACTCCTTCCAGATCGCGACCAAGCCGTTGTCGGACAACGTGCGCAAGTCGATCCTGCCGGGCGGCCAGGCGACGTCCGATTCGCGCCGCGTCGTGCTCTACTACCGTCTCGACCATGCCGGCCGCTTCCTGCTCGGCGGACGCGGACCGATGCGCGAGCCCAACGGGCCGGAGGACTGGCAGCATCTGGAATCGATGATGGGCCGGTGTTCCCGCAGCTGAAGGGTGTCGCCATCGACTATCGCTGGGGCGGCCGCGTCGCCGCCACGCGCGATCACCTGCCTCACCTGCACGAGCCGGCGCCGGGCCTGCTGATCGACATCGGCTGCATGGGCCGCGGCGTGGCGCTGCAGTCTTCGATGGGCCGGGCAATGGCGGCCTACATCGCTTCCGGCGATCCGGCGGCGCTGCCCCTGCCGCCGACGACGATGAAGCCGTTGCCCTTCCATGGGCTGAACAAGCTCTATCTCGCCGCGTTCATCACCTGGTACCGCTTCCTCGACCAGCGCGGCATCGGCGTCGCGGCGTAGAAAGCCATCACACGATCCTGCTCTCGCGGCCCTGCCAGTAGCGGTCGCGCAGCAGGCGCTTGTAGAGCTTGCCCGTAGGATGGCGCGGCAGCTCGGCCTCGAAGTCGACGCTGCGCGGGCACTTGATGGCCGAGAGGTGCTGGCGGCAGAAGCCCAAAAGCTCCTCGGCGAGCGCGGGGCCGGCGTCGGCCATGTTGCGCGGCTGCACGACCGCCTTCACCTCCTCGCCGAAGTCGGGATTGGGCACGCCGAACACGGCGCAATCCATGACCTTGGGATGGGTGATCAAAAGGTTCTCGGCTTCCTGCGGGTAGATGTTCACCCCGCCCGAGATGATCATGAAGGCCTTGCGGTCGGTGAGATACAGGAAGCCGTCGGCATCGACGTAGCCCACATCGCCCAGCGTCGTCCAACCCTGGGCGTTGCGCGATTCCGCGGTTTTCTTGGGATCGTTGTGGTACGCGAACTCACGTCCGCCGGCGAAATAGACGGTGCCGGCCTCGCCTTGCGGCAACTCGTTGCCGTCGTCGTCGCAGATCTTGAGAGAGCCGACGACAGCGCGGCCGACCGTGCCCTTGTGCGCCATCCATTCGGCCGAGTTGCAGACGGTGAGCCCGTTGCCCTCGGTGCCGCCGTAATATTCCCAGACGATCGGCCCCCACCAGGCGATCATCTTCTCCTTGGTCGGGATCGGGCAGGGCGCCGCGGCGTGGATGGCGCACTTCAGCGACGACACGTCGTACTTCAGGCGCACCTCGTCAGGCAGCTTGAGGAAGCGTACGAACATGGTGGGCACGAGCTGGCTGTGCGTGACGCGGTGCTTCTCGACCAGCTTCAGGAAGTCCTCGGCGTCGAAGTGCTCCATGATCACCGAGGTGCCGCCCAGCCGCATGACGCTCATGTTGAAGCGCAGCGGTGCTGCGTGATAGAGCGGCGCCGGCGAGAGATAGATGGTGTCCTCGCCCATGCCGTAGCGCTGGCGCGTCATGGCGAGCAGCGGATTGTCGTAGTCGATGGGCTGCGGCTCCTGCACCGGCACCACCCCCTTGGGCCGGCCGGTGGTGCCCGATGAATAGAGCATGTCGTGGCCCGCGATCTGGTCGGTGATCGGCGTCGCCGGGCAGCGCGCCACCGTCGCTTCCCACGACTGGTAGCCCGGGGTCGTGCCGTCGATCATGAAGCGGTGGCTGGCGCCTTTCATGAGGGGCGCCAGCTCGGCTGCGCGTTCGGCCAGGTACTTCGACGTGACGAACAGCTTGGCGCCGCAGTCGGTCACGATGTAGTCGACCTCCTCCGCGGTAAGCCGCGAGCTCAACGCCGTGTAGACCAGCCCCGAACGTTGGGCGCCCCAACAGATCTCGAAGAACCGCGCATTGTTCTCGAGGTAGAGCGCGATGTGGTCGCCGGCCTTGAGGCCCAGCGAACGGAAAAGCTGCGCGATGCGGTTGGATTGCTGGTCGAGCTGGCGATAGGTCACCGTCTCGCCGCTGCCCGCCATGATGTAGGCCGGCTTGTCGGGATGGCTCCTGGCGTGGATGTAGGGATGCATGGCGGGCGGCATAAAACCGGACGGAAAGGGGCCTCGCAAGCGTTGACCCCGTTCCGCGCATCGGCTTTATTCGCGCCGCACCAGAGCGTGCCCCCGTGGCGGAATTGGTAGACGCGCCTGACTCAAAAACTGGTTTGTCTACCATGCGACGTTTTGCGCGAACGGGTGAAAAGTCGTTTGATTTTCGACAGTTGGACGAGTACGGCAAGTGGGCGCGGTGGGCGTGTAAATCGCGCTAGGTGCAACATAGGTGCAGGCGCGCGGGAGCGCGCGACGATAACGGGCGGGTGTGGCGGAACTGGTAGACGCGCCAGACTTAAATGTGGGTCGCTGGTCCGGAAACGGGTCAGTAGCTTGCTGTCAAATTCGGTGAAAGCTTCCGTGTCGTGACGATGCTAACCCCGAGCCAAGCCTGAGTGATCAGGAAGGTGTAGAGACTTTACGGCAGCCACCTAACGGCAAATGCCCACGGTGAAGATAAAGTCCAGCCCATCAAAGCGCGGAGGCCGACCGGCTAAAGCGTCGTGGCGAAAGCCATAGTGGGATGCAAAATCTGGTTTCCTCACGGAAGTGTCGGTTCGATTCCGACCACCCGCACCACAATACGAAAATGCGACCCCGCCTTGCCCGAGTCTTCACTAGGACAGGCATCGCTGGGATTCGACGGCGCGAGTCCTTGCTAATCCGCTGGGAACTTCACGTGCTCAATTCCGTGTAAATCAGCCCAATGCACCAGCGATGCGATCGGCGCCTCGAGCATCGCCTTCGATCAGCGCTTTGAACCGAAGCACGGCATGAAGCTTGTCAGACGCCGCGTGCGCGAAAGCAACATTGACGACGTCTCGGCCTCCGCAAGCCAACATCCTCACCTGCCCGTCTCCTCTCAAACTTCATGCAGTCAACAACCTCACCAGCGGTGTCGGTGGTCACGCCAGTAGCGGCGCACGTCAACGGCGCTCCGACCACATCGGTCGCCGATTTGGCTAACGCTGCAGCACTTGGAAGCAAGAGAAGGCGCGCCGCCGCCTGAAGGAGAAAGCGGCCCTCGAGGCGCGGCGTAAGGAACTGGCGAAGATGCCGCCCATCCCGTTCCGGCGGGCACCGCTGTTGAGCACCCTTGCGCAGCGTCGGTTGCTGCCGGCTGAAATCGCGGCTCTTGTGCGCATCCTTACCGACTTCAATCGTGCGGGTACGCCGGAGCACAAAGCGAACTGTGAACGGCTTGAGGCCGGCTCGGGGTGCTGCGCTCGACAAGGCAAAATGGTGGAGGCGCACTCGGCGGCGCGGTCCGCCATACCGGTGTGCTGTTCGATCTGGGTGGAGCTGCCGATCAACTATCCGCACGACGGCGACGCCATACTCGCGACCCTCGCGTACACGGGCTGGCGCTTGCCGCGCTATCGCCGGCAGCGTGCCGCCGAAAGGATGGCCCGCTTCGTGACGGCGCGTCCTGGACGATTATCGGCCCGGCGACGACGCGCCGATCGTGTAGGCCACAGCACCAAGGTTCGGCCGGCAACACCAGCGGCTGGGCTATCTTTTCCTCACGTCAAGCTTAGTTGTCCCATGCCGCATGAACCACGCCGCGCTGTGCTGGTCACCGCAATTGGCTCCCCGTGGCTTATGGCGAGGAGCCTATGGTCGGTCGGACCGGACCGCTACCAAGCTGCAGGCGTTGACCGCAGGCCGCTCGATCGCTTGCCAGGAGAAGGACCGCGACCGCTACGGCCGCGCGGTCGCGGCCGGTCGCTGAGCGAGGTTGACGTTTGCGAAGGCCTGACATTTTGCAGTGAAGGCCTCGCATTTTGCAGTGAAGCCTGCCGACGATGCCCCCGCTTGATTACGCCTTCGCCTTGCGTGCATATGGCCGCATGGGACGTGTCTTGTTGATCCTGGCCGTGTTTGCCGCGGGATGGCAGGCGGCCCGCGCCCAGGAGACGGCCTCCGCTGGACCGCCGGATGCCGCTTACGGGTCTTTCCACTCCTTCGCCGCCTACCGCGACGGCCAGAAGATCGGAACCCATTTGCTGTCATTTCAACGCGAGAGCGGACGACTGGTGGTTACGACCTCGGTCGATCTGGCGGTGAAGATCGTCGGGCTGACGGCCTTCCGTTACAGCCACCGTGCCCGTGAAACCTGGGACGGCAGCGAGTTTGTGGGGCTCGAAACCACGACTGATGACGACGGCAAGCAATATGTCGTGCGCGCGACGCGGCAAGCCGACGGCCTGGTGGTGGACCGCCACACGCCGGAGAAGTCGGGATACACGCGCAGCCTGGCTGGCTTCGTCATGCCCTCCACCCATTGGAACCTGCGCCAGACCTTGCAGTCCCAGCTGCTGAACTCGCAAAAGGGTAGTGTCGACCCGATCAAGGTGACGGCGATCGGAAGCGAGCCTGTCAAGACGGCGTCCGGCATCGTTGATGCGATGCACTACAGATACGAGGGCAAGGACCGCTTCGCCATGCACCAGTGGTTCGATGCGCGCGGACGCTGGGTCAAGACGACCTTCAAGGCGCACGACGGGTCTCTGGTCGAATACGTGCTGCAGTAGGCCGAAGCCGATCGGCCCTAGCGCTGGCTGCTCTGCCGCGCGTCGTAGGTCGCGTCCTGCTCATCGGGCGCCCTGAAGGCATGCTTGAGCTCAGCGGACATGGGCATCTTGAGCTATTCTCCCGTCGGCAGGCGATCGATCAGCCACTTCCGGTGGGGCAAATCAATCGGGCAGCCGCCAGCATGTCGCGATAGGAAGCGTCGTCGTCTACCAGCGCGACCATATTGGGACGAGGATCAGCATCAACGATCTACGCTGGCACGCTGTTGGCGTTCATTCGGAACAGGTTTGCCGGGTCAAACACCTTCTTGAGCTCCCGCAGCCGTGCGTAGTTTCCGCCGAGAGAGGCTCGGCAGTCTCACACGCTTCTTGGTCAGGGCGCGTTGCGAAAGTCAGGCATCAAGTCACCCGTAAACATCTGCGGCGCTGCGGATGCAAGGCTGGAGGCGACTTGGAACGCGATCAGGTCTTCGAAGGAACGCGCGGCAATCTGCACGCCGGTGGGCACGCGATTGCTCGCAAGGCCGGTCGGCACGGTCACGACCGGTATGGTGTACATGAGGTTGAAGGGCTGGGTGAGCGTCCAGCCAACCAACGGGTCGACCTCCTTGCCATCGACGAGCAGCTTCGATGCTGTGAAGTCGAAATCGGCGACGACTCGGGTGGTCGTCACGGCAGGACAGACGAAGGCACGAAAGCCGTTGGCAAAGAGCCCATCGAACGGCGTGAACAGACTTTCCGCATACCGTTGTGCTTCAGCGAGTTGACGCGCGCCTCCGTTGACTTCGGCCTGGGCGACGAAATGCCTGCCGTACGTGGTCAGATCGTCCGGACGCCCCATGGCCTTGATCTGTTGCAACTGCTCGCCCATGCCGGTCGACATCAGCACCTTTGCGAGAGCGGCCCGGATTTCCTGGAGGTTCCAGGCTATTGCCACTTCTTCCACGATAGCGCCCTGATCTTCCAGAAGCTTCAGCGCGCTTTCCGTATTGCGCCGGACGTCGGGATCGAGCACTGCCCAGCCCTGGTCGAAGCTGTATGCGATCTTCCAGCCGCGAATGCCGGCATAGCTGGTCGGATACTGTATCTGCGGTCGTAGCGCCGCCATTTGTTGAGGGTGCGGACCGTTGATCACGCTTTGCATCAAAGCGAGGTCTCCCAGGGTACGCGCCATGGGACCGGAAGTGCTTTGCGGCATGATCTCCCCGCCCGGATATTGCGCCACCCGGCCATGCGGCGGCTTGAACCCGTAAACACCGTTCATGCTGGAGGGAATGCGGATGGAGCCTCCCATGTCGCTACCGGTCGCCAGTGTCGCGAAGCCGGCGGCGAGCGACGCGCCGGCACCGCCGGAGGAGCCTCCCACGGTGAAGTGGAGGTTCCAGGGATTGCGCGTCACGCCCCACAGCTTGCTCCAGGTCTGCGGGATGAAATAAAACTCCGGCGCCGTCGTCTGCGCATGAAGCACGGCGCCCGCAGCCAGAAGCTTGTCGACGATCGGACTGTTCTCGCTGGCCCTCTCGTCCTTCAACAGGACCGAGCCGGCTGTAACGTACCAGCCGGCCATGGCATCATCGTCTTTCACAGATGTCGTAATGCCCTCTAGAGCGCGGGCATTACCGCTCATCCAGCGGGCTTCCGAATCGCGAGCCGCTGTCATGGCGCTATCGAAGTAAGTGTGGGTGAAGCAGTTCACCTGCGGGTTGAGCCGCTGCGCGCGCGCAATCTGTGCCTTCAGCACCTCGACAGGCGAGACCTTGCGTGCCTTGAACAGGGCGAGCAGCTCCGCCGCTGGCTTCAAGCACAGGTCGTCATCACGCCTCTGCGCGTCCGCCTCTTTCGCCATACCCGACGCCGCGAGCACCGTGACGCCCGCACCCACTTCTTTCAGCATTGCCCGTCGCGGCAACGGACGTTCGGTCGAATTCTCCGGCATGACGTTCTCCCCCAGCTACCCGATGATGCGGCTGTCGAGGCCACGCAGCGGGCCTCAAAACGTCTTCGAAAGGGTGGCGATCAGGACGCCGTTGTTCCCCGGCAGGTTTGCGTCAACATAGGCCAATGTGACGTCGAAGCCCCACACCGAGGACCCTAGCCCGACCTGCCAGTCCCAATAATTGTCGGAGCTGATGCCATAGTTCACGAAGCGCTGAATGTATTGGTTTCCCAGGGTGCCAAAGAGCTTGAACGAAACCTTCTTGTCGAGGTTGATGAAGGACAGCGGGACGACAACCTGGCCCCACTTGTACCAGGCAGTGCCCGAGTTAGCGAAGAAGTTGGGACTGTAGCGGACGGATCCGCTGAGCTGCGCGACGCCGAAATCGTAGCCGACGATCAGGCCAATCTCGTTGTAGTTGTAGGAGAGGCTGGCCGGGGCACCGAGGAAGTTGTAGCAGATGTAGCCGAGGTCGAACGTCAGCTTTTCATTCAAGGCCTTCAGCCTGAACCCAGCGGAAACATCGATCTCTGCGAAGGTGGGGTCGTTGTTGCCGAAGGAAACGTTCGATCCCCACCCGCCGACATACGCCGTGAGCGGTACCTTGTCGCTGAACTGCGCGGTTTCGTAGGTAGCCGAAGCTTGGTAAGTCAGGTATCCCTGGTTGTAGGAGGCTCCGCGATAGATGTAGTCGTTGGCGATCGTGAACGTCGCCGTCCAGGTGCCCCCGAAGGGACCCTTCCAAGGCGTTGCGGCGGAGGGCGCCGGCGTTGCCTCGACAGGCCCCTGTCCCGGCGTGGGCGTCTCAGCTTGAGCCGTCTGCTGCATCGAAGTGGCAGTGCCGTCGTGCCATTGCGCCCGCGCCTGTCGGTCCATTGCGGCCTTATCGGCAGTCTGCGCGTTACCGGGGGTCGCGAACAAAGCCGCCGCGGCGGCCCACACTATTGGCCGCGCAATCGTCGTCCCCCCGCGTCTCGTGGCCTTCATCTGCTTTCGCCGGCATGCCCTCATGCGGGCAGGCGGAATTAAGCATAATGAGTGCAATATTTCAACCACCCGTGTGATGGCCGTTGTAGCGCTTTCCCTTCCACTGACGATCCCCATCCCGTTCGCCCACACCGGGGACGCCTGTTGCGGCGGTTCCAACTCGTTCGCAATCATCGCCCGCCTGTAGCACTCCATCGCCCCCCAAGTGGGACGCCAAGAGCTGCGCGGCCCGCGTGTAGACGCACACGTCGTCAGAGCTCGTGGTTAACTGGCGCGGCTCATCCGAGTGTCGGGTGCACCATCCCGTGCGGGCGCGACGTTCAGCGTCCAAGCCTAGCCGCGCCGATTCAAAATCTACGTCGCTCGCCGCCGGTCGCCTAGCGCAACGACGTTGCCCGTATCGCCCGCAAGCGCGCCGGCCAGAGTGCGCGCAGTGCGGTCCGCAGAGAGCGAGGCGGAGGATGTCGCCGGAGCCCGAGGTCTCGCAGACCGTCAACCGCTAAGGAACTGAGCAACCTCCAGCTGCCGCCGAGGAAGAGCGATCACTGGTCGCCTTCATGAAGACACCGAGCGACGGTTATGCGGGGGCGGCTCGCTGGCTTGGCGGCAGCGTGACCCTTCGACAATTTTGATACATTAATGTTGCGCATTGAAGTGAGGTAATCGCTTAACCTTCAGTGCTGAGCGGCCGCCGCCGGGCTTTGACGCGGTGTCGCGCTGTTTGGCAACGAAGGGCCTTCTGGGGAAGATCCAGCATCGACGGGGCGCCGCCTGGCTTGGCGGCGCCCTGACCTTGAGTGCAGCCTACAACAAACGACGGCTTGGTACGGCAACAGGCCTGTTTCTTCAGGAGCCGAGCGGAGCACCCGACAGCCGCCGACGATGGTTCGGCGGTGAGGCTGCCGGGTACACACCGATTCTCAACAGCATCTACAACGGCATGCCTATGGAAGACGTCCGTCTGGATAAGTAGCCGATCGCCGCCATCGGCGTCGTCTTCATGACGACGTCCTTCTTCCGGTAGGCAGCCTTCGATGTGATGGTCCTGCAGAGGCGGGTTGACATCGCATCATGGTGGCACGACCGCTATGCGCCGAGAGCCGCTGGTGATACCTCACACAGGCATCGCCGGAGCACGCTCCGGGCAACGACATAGCGCGCGACATTGCGGCACCAACCCCACGTCTTTCGGGACGCGGTCCGGAGTGATTGGTTGAACAACGGCGGCGTGCGTCGTCGCCGCGGCGCTGATGATCCTCAAGGTCCTGGCTGTGGCTTGGCTAATGGTCTGGTGCATGACGCAGGACAAAGGCGGCTTGCGGGCGGATACAAAGCGATGCTTCTCGCCTTTGTCGCCGGATCGGATGCCACCGCATTGGTGCCGTAGCGCGCCCGCGTGTGGCTCATGCCCGTGGCCATGAGGTCCATATAGCGTAGCAGGCTGTCGGGCCTGCAAAGGACCAGCGCTTTTTCGACGCTGCAAGCCGGGAGCGCTTGCGCGCCCGGCGGGGCTCGGGTAGAGCCCGCTTGCCTGCAAATGCCAACAACAACAGTCGCTTACCGCACGACGCTCGGCCTGATTTG